>Ga0080013_1000667_pt1 | contig 47921 bp, 52 predicted proteins | sample ETNvirenome_6_85_FD_69236 | JGI IMG/M metagenome (GOLD analysis project Ga0080013, IMG submission 69236) | Marine viral communities from the Pacific Ocean - ETNP_6_85 (SPADES assembly) (version 2) | ecosystem: Environmental > Aquatic > Marine > Oceanic | place: Pacific Ocean | collected 2013-06-19
AGAGTATATCATTACCTCTGTAGCGGTTTGATTTGATTGACAACTATATTCATTCAGGTGTAAATAAGCAACACCATCATATGTTGCAGTCCAAGCTATATAACTTTGAAGTGAACAACCTGAATAATCATCATTATAAGCTATATTAGTTCCATTATCATCATAAAGAGATAGTTGAGTATCATAACGTGCAGTCATACCTCCATAAGTTCCACAAGTTGAGAATTGATATTCATAACCCGCTCTTACGTTTATTGGTATTATTTCACCTGCCCAGCTATTTCCTGAGGCAGTACTCCAAGCATTAGGCGTAGGAGTATATGGAGTTGATGGATATATATTATTTCCATTATCGCATTGAGCGGTGGTTGAAATAATTCCTAATCCTATAAATAAGGATATTAAAATTGTTTTTAGTAAAGTTTTCATCATATTTGTTTTTTTTAGTTTATATTATTTATTTTTAAAATTTTTTAGTAAATGAAACTCCAAATTGAAAATCTTTCAGATCAAAATTTTTCCCAATTCCTTTATTAAGCCCCCCTTTAATACTACCTTTCCATTTATCACCCAACTTAAAACTTTGTTCAACATTTAATCCTCCAGCTCCTTTAAAATCAGAATAAGGATCTTTGGTAATAGGTTTAAAACCACCAATTCCAAATTGTGTAGATCCTTTTGGATAGTTAAATTTTAAAGCTCCTCCAGCACCAATATTTCCTTCTCTTTTTTGTAATTCACTAAAACCTCCAGCGGTGATTTTATTTTCATCTTTATTTTTTGAATTTTTAGATAAATGTAAATTTACTTGTCTTAAGGGACTCTTTTTTATATTCATTTTGATTGGTTTATTTTATTGTTATTTTCTTTCTTAATTTAAAAGGTTTATTTTTTCCTATTTCAATCTTTTTCTTAATTTTGAATGGTGGTTTTACTTTTTTCTTTTTGCCTTTGTCTTTTGATTCTGGTTTAACATCCCAAGATGGCCAACCTAATAGCATAAATATACTTTCGTAAGTTTCTGTATCTTCTGCTAATGCAGCTTGTATATTTTCAGCTTTTACAAATAATCTATCTACTGGAATATTAGTAGTGGTACTTATAACTTTAGCTAATGCCTCCCAGGCAGGATTATCTATAGCAAAACCTTTTTTAGCAATATTTTTCCTTCGCTTTTTAGAATCAAACTCCCATCCTGCACTTTTTAAATTCATTAATTTTTTCCTAATAGCAGGAGAAAAATTAAGTAATTCTTGCCATGCAGCCGAATATTCGGGTCTACTTTTTTGAGATCTCTCATATATATCTATTCCAAGATTTTTTAAAACAGATATTACCATTCCTCCAAATCCTGTACCTCTTAAAATACTATCCATCATTCCATTTATAGTATTAAAAGTCTTTTTATTTTTTCTTTCTTCGTCATCATCATCTTCAAACCCTAATAAAAATAAACCTTGTTGCATTGCATTAAACCATAGGTTTTGAATCACACCATAATACATAATTTTACCTATATGTTCTTTCTTAGAACCTCTACCGTTTATTAAATCTTGTAAAGCGCGTTTTTGTAATCTAGCATATTGCATTGGAGTGTTTACAAATTGAAGTAATAATCTACCCATTAAACTAGATTGTTGTGATGAGATTTTACTTGGATCAGATGATTGCTGAGAAGCTTCAGATTTTTCTTTAAATTCTTCCATAGCTTGCTTTTCAGCTTCTTCCTGAGATTTACCTTCATTTTTCATTAAGTCCTTTATTCTATTTCTATAGAACATAGAACCTCCTGAAGCTATAGCAAAACTATCCATAAATTTAGTAGGTAAATATCCCTTTTCTAATATATAATTAATAACTGCTTTGGATTTATTTCTAGAACTTTTTGCCGCATCTGCAATTTCATTTTCATTTATATTTAATTTCAATCCTTTTCTTCTATCAACCAAATAGTCAGAATTCATTATAAAAACAAAATCACTCCAAAATTGTTTTTGATTAGCAAAAGCTGCCCCCATTTTCAAGGGATTATTAAAAGTCCAGTTTGCAAAGTTAGAAGCAGAAATAGATTGCAATAAAGCAGATCGCATATTAAAGAACATTATAGTTCCTACAGATCCATTAATCCAATCCATTACTTGATTGGTAAGTTTATTATTACTTGCAGGTCTATTTTTACCACTTTTCATTCTTCTAAGCATATCTTCTAAAGCTTCTCTATACTTTGAACCATGAATTGCTTCTAGTTTATATAAATTTTCTTTAGAAAAAATTGTATCTGCATTTTCTTTCCAAACCTCTAAATACTTACTTCTTTTAGTAGTGTTAAGAATGTCTATTAAATCTGTAGTTATAGTTCCACTTAACCAATTTTTCCCTGGCTTTGAATAACCATCTCCTTTAGTAATAGTTAATAATCCATCTGCAAATGCTTTTAATTGTGGATCATTTTCTACTAGATCAAGTAATTCTTTTAAATCTTTTTTAGATAAATTATTTACTCCTTCACCAGTTTTATTCCATAAATAAACTCTAACCGCTTGTTCATTTGTAAATCCACTTTTATTTGTTTTTCTTAAATTTTTTGGAATATTTAATTTCTTTTTTAATTCCTTAAAATCTTGCATTAACTGAACTCTATCTGAAGTTAAATTTGCTATAGCTGCAGCATATGGTTTTAATAATAACTCTTCATAAAATTTCAATTGCCCTTCACCTATTTTTCCTGGTGCTAAAGTAGAATATAATAATCCTAAGAAGTCTTCAGCTGATGGAGGTAAAAGTATTCCAAATCTTCCTTTTTTCTTTCCTACAACTTTCCCCTTAGCTTCTGAATAGGTTTTATACCAATCAACACCACTTGCAGCTTCTATGTATTTATTGAATTGATTATTTACATCTGCAGAATTACTTAAAGATACTTTAGCTTGTTGTACTTTACCCTTTACATCTATAACATCTAATACATCCTTAACAGCTTTTACATTACCAGTATGGTCATCTGCAAAATAGAAATCATTATAACCTTCAGCTGCTTTGTCTACAATCCAATTAGATTTAGCAAGTGGAGAACTATCGGCTAATCCAGTTATATTATCTATAGGTATACTTAATCCTATGCTTTTTAAGAATTGTTGTATAGGTCCAGCAGCTTCTTGAGGTCTAGCAGTTAAAACAAATACGTCTTCAGTTCCTCTAGCTGCTTGAATTTTTTCAGCAACACTAAATAATGGTCCTTTCTTACCATCAACTACTTCTGAGAATTCAGAGAAATCCCACGTAGCACCTTCAGTTTCCATTTCACCACCTCGTTCAGCAAATTCTGCAGGACTTATTTTACCTCTTACTGTTTCGTTTAGCTTTGAATCAATATTATCGATAACGTCAGTAGGTAGTTGTTTAACTGATTCATTAGCATCAATTTCAAAGAACGATTCTCCAAACTTGTCTTTATAAACCTGTTTATTAGCATTAACTGAATCCCAAGTAGTTTCTACAATTTTATCTTTTAATGATCTTTCTTTTCTATTTCTATTTCTATCTAAAGCTGTTTCTTTCGATGTTTCTACATATATCATAGAAACTTCATAACCTTTGTCTTTTAAAGCTTTAACTTTTGCTTCAGTAGCCTTAATAGATGCTCCTGTTCCATCTAGTATAACACCTTTCCCCTCTGAAGTATATTGATTCAGTTTTTTATCTGCAATTTTTCTAGCCAATGCTCCTAATTCACCTCTAACAGAACGTTGAACAGCATCGTATTCCGCCTCTTTAGGGTCTAATCCCACCAATTCTTTTGCCCATTCTAAAGATATATCTTGATTAACCACTTTATACCCTTGTTTTTGTAGTCCTAGTTTCTTTACAACGCTACTTTTACCACTTCCAGGTCCACCTGCCATTACTATTGCCTTTAAGTCTGAAGATGGTTTACCAGTTGTATTAGGTTTGTTATATATAACATTACTATTAGTTGTAGCTAATGTATCATCAAAATCAAAGACTCTAATTTTTTTAACAGGTTGATTTAATGAATTAGCTTTTTTCAAAGCTTCATCTATTTTAGCAGCTTTATCTAAAACTTCTTGAGTAGTTAATCCTTCATTTATAGATAAAACAGCAGTAGTTTCCAGCATTTTCTCTGTTTCTAATTTAGCTTTCTGTTGTGCTGGAGCTAATTTTATAAATTGATTTATTAAACCCTTAGCCATTTTTAAAGAAATTTTCCCGGCTAATAAACCTTCCATCAATTGACGTTGCGCTTCTAATATATTAGGAGTTAAAATATCACTATCTACTCCCATTTGTTCAGTAAATGTTTTACCAGTAGGAATGAATTTATATTTATTTAAATCTATTTTAACCCTGTCATTTATATATCTAGTTAAAGCAAATAATTTTTGAGCGTTTTTATGAATCTGTTTACTAGTAGCATCACCTTTTAGAAAAGCTTCAGCTATATCATAAAACTCTTCATTCATTTTATTCATGTAATTATATCCTTCTCCTTTAGTCATCTTATCATCCACATCTAATAATGCTCCTTGCATGTAAGTGTTTTCAATTAAAGGAAATATTTCATTTACCTTTCCATTTACGGCAGCTTGTAATAATAATTTTGCTACTCTATTTTGAGGTTGAGTATGTTCTTCTACTATTTTTTGATCGAAAATAGGATTTCCTTTACCATCAACTGGATAAAATCCTATTGGAGCTAAAAATCTTAAAAAATGATCTTGATTGTTTTGAGCATCATCAATTACTTCCTCCCAAAACCAAATATTTTGAGGATTATCTTTTAGATCTGCTTGTATAACTTCAAATATATGTTTTAAATAAGGAAGTTTTGCTGCTTCATTATTTTTAAATTCAGGACTATTTATAAATTCTTCAAATGAAACTTTTTTATTTTTACCATCTTTGCCTTTTATAGTGAAAGTAGGTTTAAGCTTACCTTTATCTTTATATTTGTTTCTTACAGGAGGCACAGATTGTTCAGTATCTCCTCTTCCTTTTTCTTTTGGTATTTGCTTATCAAATGCAGCAGTATTACCGTACATAGAATCTTTAGATTGCTGTCCAATACTTTGTCTAAACATTTCTCTAGCATCTGGATGCATTTTCTCTAAAATCTCATTTAATATTTCATCTCTTCTTTCTCCATAAGTTTGATCTGTTCCAGGCATTTTTGCATCCCAATCTCTTACTCTATAAGTTTTAGTTTCTCCTTTTTTACCTTTCTTCATTCCTTCTCTCCATACTTGCTTTCCATCTTCATTTGCAAAATATCCTTCTTTAGTAACCGTAACTTTTGGAACAACGCCTAGTTCTACCCCTAATTGTTCAGCAACCTGTTGAGTAAGATCACCTCTGCGCATGTTATCTACAACTTGAGCATTATTACTTAGCATTACTTTAGATTTACCTTCCCCACTTTTCTTAGCTTCAGGGTTTACTTCTCTAATAGCTTGATTGCTCATGATCTTATTCACTTGATCAATAACAGCTTTAATAGCTTGACTAGATTTATTTTTATTTCTAATATTAGGAGTACCAGCAGCAGTTAAACCCATTAAATCTAAAAATTTAGATTCAAACTCTGGAGTTATATTACGTTTACTTTGTAAATCTAATCCTTGTCTACTACCTGTTTTAGCAAACTTAGCACTCGCACCTTTGTCAAATAAACTTTTTAATAATATGTTTTGTACTCCGGTAGATTTACCTGATGGATCATGTCCTTCAGAAATAGCACCAGACATAATTGCATCTTTATGCTTATTTATAAAAGGTTGTAATGCTTCTATATCTTGTTTATTAAGATCTTTATTATTTAACCATTTATCAGTTATAGATTCTGCTATATTTTTACCTTTACTTTTACCTTTAGTATAAATCGCTTTTGGGTCTTCTAAAAACATTTCCACTGTTCCTTGTGGATTTAATTTAGGAGTACTTTTATAACTTGTAGGTAATTCTGATTTTTTTAATTTAGCTGCTTCACTTAATAATGAAGTATAATGTTCATCAGCTTTACTATCTAATTTGTCTTTTAATAAAGCTTTGCTAGGTTCAGGTTTTTCTTTAGTAGTACTAGTAGTTTCTGTATCAACTATTTGTTTACCTTGTTCTTTTAATTCTTCAATACTTTTAGTATCTTCTTTCTTTTGTATATTTCTAGCTCCTGTCCCTACTTTTAACCCTAAATATCCACCTATATAACCAGCTAAATCATTATTAGCTTTAGGATTAAACGCTTCTATATGTTTAACTAACGGTACAATTCCTTCAAACGCTACATCCAAAGGACTATCAAATCCTTTTTGATTAGCAATAGCAATCATATCAGGCATGTATTCAGTTATCATTTTATTTCTGATATCTATACCTTCTGGAGTTTGCAAAAACTTTGTCCACTCTTCTCTACTTCTATCTCTTCCAAAACTATTATAAAAATTATCTATAGTTTCATTTCTTTTATTTTGACGTTTACTTTTATTTTGAGAAGTTTCATCTAAAATACTTAAATTCATAGATGTAGCTACATCAGTAGGTAAAGTAACATCTCCATTTTCATCTAATGTAATAGTTTCTTCTTTTACAGTAGTTATACTTTCATCTGTAGCCAGTGGATTTGTTCTATTATAAACTTTTTCTTTAATTTCTCCAGTAAAATCTGCTTGCTTTCCTTCTAAAATACTTTTTGTTTGTAATGAATAATCTTTTATAAAATTATAAACCCCTTCTGCACTTTCAAAAGATAAATCTTTTTTAAATTTACCAGGAAAAATTGGTCTTAGAATATTATCTACAATCCATTTCCCCATTCGTTGAAAAACATCTTCATCATACTTGATTCTTCCTGCAACTATTTCATCATGAAAAGCATTAAACCATTCTTCTGTTGTAGCTCCAGCACCTTTATAATCTTTATCTAATCTAGCTTGAACTGCTGCTAATTCTTTAGGGTTTAAAAACGTTTTAAAATCTTCAATTAACTTTGTTTTTTGTTCAGGAGACATGTTAGCAAGTTGATCTGCTGTAATATCATGTAATACCTCATGTGTGACTGCGGAAATAGAAGATAACTCAGTCATTTTTTCTAAGTTAACTATTATATTTCCGGTGCCATCTCGTAAATACATTGCATCAGCACTAGATTGATCTACTACATTACCATCTAAATCAATTGCAGTTAATCCTACATTTTGCTCTTCCATAGCTTGTTGGAATTGCTGTTGATCTTCTGCAAAAGTTATTGTACCTCCGCCTCTACTCTCCATTATTTTTTCACCTAACTTTCGCTGCATTTGAACTCCTTCTTCAGTACTTTCAATTTCAGTTCTAATATTAGCTTTATCTCCTGAAATAGACTCTATTTGAGAATTTATTTCATCTATGGTATTTACTATACCTTTAGCTGCCTTAGGATCTAAATTATCTAATAGCATATTTAATTTATTTCTTTGCAACAGTAATTGAGCTATTTTATATTGCGAATATCCAGTTAGATTATTATCTATTTCATTATGTACTTTGTGTAATTCTTCGGCTTTTCTTATTCTTGCTTGAGCTTCCTCTTCATTAATTTTACCACTTTCAAGATCTGAATTAATTTGATCTAAGGCATTATTTAAATGACGGTCACTTCTCAAATTATTATTCCGCATATTCATAAGAAGTTCTAACTCTGCTTTTTGGCTATCATCAAGTTTATCATATTTACTTTCATTTATAACTTTATCAGTTTTTATTGAAGCTTGATATATTCCACCTAATGCTCCTACTCCAAAACTTACTTTTACTAAATGAACCATTTGATCTCTCCACTCTTGACTCTCCATGTCTGGAAGTTGAAAGTCTACTTGTCCATCAACTAAATCTTGAAATACTTTATCTATTCCTATAGCTGCAAATTCTTGAGATAATTCTTCTAAAGTTTCATCCATACCAGTACCAAACGCTCTTTTCCCGGTGCTAAAAACTTTAGTCATTCTTTTACCTATTACTTCATTAACAGCTAAACTAATATCTGCAGTTGTTATTGTACCTCCTCTTTTAGTTAATACACTTAAAACTTTATTTGTTACTGCATCTGCTATTCTTGGAGTTATTCTAATAGAACCACCCATTATTCTTCCTCCTACATAACTTAATACTCCTTCTACGGCAGCTTGAGTATAAGAATACATTGTTTGCATACTTTTAGGAAAAGCTTCTTCAAAAGCGCCTAAAGCTTGTTTTGTGCTAGCGCCTTCATTTGCCTTTTTATAGTTTTCTATAAATGACGCTTTTTGCTTGTGTATTTTTTCTTGAGAATTAGTTAAACTAGAAAAGAAAAATCCAGTTCCTAAACCAATAGCTCCTGGCATTCCAAATCCTCCACCTACATATGCTCCTGCCATTTCTGAAATACATATTAACATTCCACCTAAAGTACTTTCCCCATATGCTTTAGCATAGGTATCATCAATAGCATCATCTTTCATAACACTGGCTGCGGCACCAGCTTGGCCTGACATAGTACTTTGTACAGAATTATACATATAATCATTTGACTGGTGTTTCTTATCACTTATCCACCCCATTTGCCAAGATAAATCATTTACTAAAGATCCTAAATCTGCTAATACAATTCCTTCACCTCCCGCTGCCTCCGTAATTTTCTTTGTAAAAGCATTCCACAAAGGAGTAAAAACATTACCTCTACCTTCAGTTTCACTTAATGCTAGAATAAGTTTTTTATCTATATTCCTATCTGTAAATTTATATATACTTAAAGTGTTATGATATAAGTTAGCACTTTCTAAATTATTTACTATTTGATTGTAAAATTTTGTGCTACGTGACTGTTGTTTTTGGGATTTTTCTAATAATTTTGCATCATGTTTTTGATATTCTTCAAAAGAACTTTCGTAAGAAGCAAATATTTCATCTTTTTTAATTTCTAAATTATCCCAAGTAGTTTTTAAATTCTCATATTGAGGTTTATAATTTGTTTCTTCCCAATCAAAAAATTTCTTTATTAATATTTCTTTTTCACTTTCATAATTTATTCCTGGTTCCAACATCTCAACTTGACGCATGATTTCATTCTTCTTAGTTTCATGCATTGAATTAAGATTTTCGATATCTACATTTACATTATGGCGTTCTTGGGCAATTTCTTCTAGACTAGCTTTAGTTTTATTATGTTCTAGACCAATTTCAGCAGCAGCTACTTTCCTCTCATCATAAATTTCGATATATTTTTTAGAAGAGTTAAGATATTTTTTTTCAATAGCCCCATTTGTATTAACACTTTTACTTGCTTTATCTTGTAGCTTTTTTAACTCCTTTTGGAATTTGTCAGATTCCTTGTTTGGATTTTTTTCATATATAGAAAACGTTTGTCTATTTAGAGCTTGTTCTCCTTTATTATCATTCATCCAATTGAATAAATTTTCTAAACCCTTCCCTACGTTTTCATACTCCCCTTTTTTAGCCCAAGTCATAAAGAATGGCAGATCTCCTTCAGCCACTGTCTCTTTTAATAAAGCAGTTTTAGAAAAGCCTAATTCTTCTAGTTTTGTTTTTATTATATCTTTAGCCGTTTGTGATTGTGTTGCATGAAAATTAAGACCATCGCCCAGTTGATACCATTCATCTACTCCAAAGTCACTAGGTTTCAATCCATTAGCTTCAGCTGTTTTTTCTAGATTAATTAAACCAGATGTAGTTCCTTCAGAGTCATATACACCATTTTTATATACGCTAATATAATTATAACCTTCATCCCAATCTGCCACTAAACCATGATATCCAAAATTTTTATTTATATCACCAACCAATTCCCTTGGATTTATAGTTTTTTCAAAAGCATGAACGTTTCTATTTTTTCTTTCTTCTATGTATTCTTCTTCAGTATCAAAATCTTCTCTTTTTATATTCCATGAAGCATATTCAGGAGCGGGTTTAAATTCTACATTACCTTCGTTATCTTCTGTAAAATACTTACTTATATGTAAGTTTCCAAATTCAGCAGGAACATTAAATTCAATAGCATCAGATAGTAGTTTATTAGCAAGTGATGTTTTAAACAGACCTTGTTGAATATTTACTTCTTTATTTAACTCAGTTACCTGTGCTTTTAGGTCTGGGTTACTTGGATCACGCCTTAATTCCTCTCTCGCTTCATTAAACGTCGTAGTAAGTTCTTTTAATTTTTCTTGCTGGTATAAAGGATTTGCATACGTTTCATGAACATCAAGAGACGAGTATTCAAACTGCTCTAGTTCGCCCCCTTTTCCTGGAGCATAGCTATCTGGTTCTGTTATTGGATCTGGTCCTAGTTTCCAAGTATTAATTACATCTGCATCAATAGGTCTAGCTAAACCTTCAAAAGTTTCTACTTCAGCAAATTCTCCTTCACCTTGTTTTTCATATACAGGAATATAATAATATTCATCACTACTTTTCGCTGGAACTGCTCCCATTCCACTTTTTTCTGGATCATCAAAGTGTATTACTTGTTTATCAACAAATTGTTCTCCTTCTTTTAATGCTCTTGTTTTATCTGTTTTTTTAAGATATTTAAGTTTCCAATCACTAGATCCATCTTTATTTCTAGCTGAGTAAGGAACATTAAGACTTTTCTCTTCTTCTAAATTTAAAAACTCTAAATCCTCAACATCAATTGTTTCTAAGATATTTACTTCTACTGCATTTTCTGAATCCTTCCACGGAATAGAATCTAACCCACTATAAAGTCCGTAAGTGTTTACAGTTTCTCCGGAAGCTGTGTTAATTTCTTGTGTTATACTATTCCATAAATCTTCACCATAACTTTTTCTAGCTTCTGCAGCACTTAAAGTGGTCGGAGATATATATATTGTAGCTTTTTCAGGATCTCCATCTTTTTCAGGATCTCCATCTGTTGCTTTTATATCTAATAAGTTTTCTGGATTAAGAGATTCTTCAAGTTCTTCTTGGTTGGATTGTGATTCCAAAGAAATATTTTCCAAGTATAATTCCGTATTGTCTGCTTCTTCTTGAGGTGTTTCGTTCGCAGTCACTTCCGCAACACCTGTGGGCTTTTCCACGTTATTATCTTCCACTAATACATCAGTATCTTCTTTGTCATATTTATCCATTAAAGAGATAAATTCTTCTTTCGGTAAACCTTCGTTTATTAAGGTTTGAGCATATTCTATTCTTGTCATGTATATAATTTTATGCTGTTGTTAACATATTGTATAAATCTTCAGCGCTTGCTTGTTTAGTTAACTCGTCTGTACTATCTATAGATTCTGACTCCATCTGTAATTCATCCCAAACTGAATTATTAATCTCCAATATTTTTTTCAACTCTTTACTTAGTTGTATCCAGTTTTTACCTACTACATAAGGATCACCTGTAGGTCCTTGAGCCCATACATCTTTAGTGTTGAAATCAGTATCTTTTGCATATTCATCTCCATCATCAATAGCTTTTTTATTAGTTTTGTTCCACGCAGCGTGCTCTTTATTTATTTCTGCTCCACTATAGTATGTTATCTTTTTCTTTGAACCTGTGTTTTGTTCGCCTAGATAATTTAAAAATTCAGCATATTTTTTAGGGGATTTTGCAAGTCTAGCATGATTCTGTTTTATTTCTGGAAAAGTATATTTTCCACTTGCACGCTTAAATCCTTGATCTTCAAATCCAGAAATTTCAATATTTTCATTACGATAATAATCTACTTTTCTATCTATTCTACTTGGTGGTTTAGAAGATTTAGGTGCTAATTGAGAAACCTGTGTCCAAGTAGAAGCTACATTCCCCTTATTACTTCCCATATCTGCTCCATATTCAGTTTGCATATGATTAATAACTTTTTCTATCATATAGTCTTGTTGTTCTTTTACTTGCTCTTCACTTAAATTACTTTCACCCCAAAAGATATGCCCAGTTTTATTAGCTCCTCCTAACATTTGCCAATTATTTTGAGCATTAGGACCTTTAGTAAATTTCCCTTCACCACCCTTATCTGAACCACGAAAATAATCTTCAACAAATTCTCTCATCTTATCATTAGCCTCATCCCATATTTTAAACACTTGTGTTTCTGATATTTTTTTACCATCTTTATAATATGTATTTTTTTCTTTACTTATTTGAGCTTGATAAAATGTTTTTACCCCAGCTTTAAGATAATCATACATTAAATCAACTGGTTTTTGTGAAGTAGTTTTTACTAATCCAAATCCTTTCTTTTTAACATTACCAATTAAACCATTATAAGGAATTTCTAAATTAACATCGGAAATACTAGGATTTCTATAACCAACAGTCATTTGCCCATCTCTTAAAACTGCATTAAATCTCTGTTTATTATGACCTGTCATGTAATCAATAGAAGCATTTAGATTTAACATAAATTGTGGGGTTTGCTGCATTAAAACAGCACCCTCTCTATCTAAAGAATTTAAATTTCCATCAGAATCTAATATTCCTTTTAAATTTGTAGAATTTTGTTGCATAACTGCTACAAAATTATTATATTGTTCAATACCTGTTTCAATATTTTGTTGTGCTGTTATATATATAGGATTATCCGGATCCTCAGCATACATACCCATAACTTGATAATTTCTTCTAATTTGATTTTCTATACTTCCTTTAATACCTATACCAAATGGATTAGCATTTCCTGCTTCTAATTCTCCTTGATAAAATTCTCCTAATTCAGTATCTACAGTTTGATATGTATTTTTATCTTTATCATATACTAATCTCCTAGCAGAATATTTTTGATCATTAATTAATTCTTTTTCCTTTTCACTTAGCTCATAGCTAGTTCTATAATTATCTGGAGTACTAGGATCATTATCATAATCTCCTTTTTTAGATGCATATTTCTTTTTTAATAATTCTATTTGAGCATCACTAACTTTAACTAATTCACTTTTACCATCTTCAGTATAAACTAAATCATATCCTACAACACCAGCACCTTGACCATCATAAAATGCTCCAATTTCAGACTTCATTTCCTCCCTTTGTCTATACAGATCTCCATATTGCTTTCTTTTCTTTAAGGCAGCAGCAGCTTGTTCTTTTTTTAACTTAAGTTCTTTCTGATCTTTTAATTTAGTTCTAGCGTCGTGAGCAGCAGTTGTCTCTTGAAATCCTTTACGGAAAGAACTAAATCGCTCGTCTAATATTTGGCTTGGTTGTCTATATGTTCCCATTTATATATATATTAATTTTATTACCCCATCGAAGCAAATGATCCGGCAGCATCTCCAAATGCCGCAAATGCTTGGTTTTGCATGTTTTGCTGATTTGCTTTTTCATTATCTAACATAGCTTGCGCTCTATCTAAATCTGCATTTAATCTATCTTCAATCATTGCAGCTTGGAATTGAGCTCCTTGCATTTGCATTCCTTGAACTCTAGCGCCTTCTTGTTGGGAAATATTTTGTAATCTTTGTTGTTCTTGCATTTTCATTTGTTGCATTTGAGATTCTCCTTGCGCCCGCATTTTTTCATTTGCAACCTCTTGCTGTTCTATACTTGCAGCAATACCTGACTTGCCTTGAGCAGCAGCTTGTGCTAATGCAGTAGCTCCTCCAGCCCCCATACCACTAACTCTTAAAGTATCTAAGGTGTTAGCTAAAGCTATATCTGTTTGCTCCATTTGTATTTCAGCGGCCTTACTAGCCACTCGTAAGTTTTCGTAAGGATTACGTATCATACCACTAAGATCTGTTCCTTGAAATGCAGTAACACCACTACTAGGATCTATGGGATTTGTACGATTATTTATTAAATCATCAATATCTGTTTGATAATTACTTATATCTTCATTTAAAGAATTAGCTTGTCCTTGAGCATATAAGCCTTGAGCAAATTGTGCTCCAGCAGCGATTAATTGAGGATCTATTGACATAGTTATTTATTTTAAGATGATTTTACAACATTTGATGCGACACTAAATAATTCTTTTTCGCCACCAACCTCAGTTGTTGAATCTGTTATCATTGTTATTGTAGCATAAAATCCTTTAATTCCAGACATTGTATTTCCAAATACAATTTCACCTGGTCTAGGTGGATAAGTAGAAGGATCGGTTTCGTCAGTCATTTTTTGTACTAAATTTGCTACGTATTTATTTTCTTTTCTATTAAATCCAGCATAAGCAAACGGAGGTGCTTGAGCATAAATGCCAGTCTTACTAGGATCACTTAGTTCATACTTTCCTTCTAAATAACTATATACAACTGTAGTTTGATCTTGGTATTGCTCATACTCTTCAATTACTCCATTTAATTTTCTGAAATCTTCTCCTTCAAAATCTCCATCAAAAGACAATACATTCCATCCACTAGATCCTTCATAAGAAATAGTTTGAAACACTTTGCTAGTAGTAGGTTCTCCATTAGCGATAAACGTTACTGAAGATGGGGCATAAGCATTATCATAGAAATAACCTCTTTTATTAGCAACAGTATCATCAAATTGTTTATATAATTTATACGTATCAGTTGTATAATAAGTATTTTCTAAACTATCTAAAGTGGTTGGTTTATAACTATATCTACTAACCCATCCATTTATTTGCTCATCAAAAGATAATGTTTGAAAAGTATTAGGTAAAGTACTATAAAACGCAGGAACTGTTTGTAACGATGTAATATAATGTTTAGAGTAGATATCATAACCTCCTAAAATTCTACCTCTTTTATAACTACCTAATTTAATTGTTGGTATAGTAGGAGTAGCAGTTACAGTAATAACAGCATCAGTAGTTACTACAACTCCTGACAAAGTAACAGTATCTGCTGAAACATATCCAGATCCAGCTTGATTAATAATTACACTAGTTAATTCATTAGGTACTGCCGCATTAGAAGTCCAATCTATAGTAAGTCCCACACCTATTCCAGGATTAGGTGCAATAGGTACCGTAGCATCATTTGTACCAGAAACAGCGAGATATCCATCTCCTGCGCTCGTGATACTTAAATTAGTTACTGCTCCTGCTACGATTAGATTAACAGCAGGTTTACAATCAATAGTAAATTGATTTGCACCTAAATCTGTTATATTTTCTACATATGATCCTGTAGGTGTATAATTAATTCCATCAACTGTAGTGAATATCTCTGATCCTACTTCTAATTCGTGATCTGGATTTTCAATAGTAAATGTAGATGTAAGACCACTAGCACTTACTACAGTTGCTGTGGTATAATATAATTTAAAGGAATTATCAATTTCTCCTAACTGATCTCTAAAGTAATCAACCATTCCGTATTTAGCAATTTCAGTTAATCCATCTCTAGACAACCTCATTACTGTACTTCTATCTTTATCTACATAATATTTTTGAAAACCAAATGTAGCAAAAGATTCTGGATTTTGACTAATACCATATTCACCTAAATAAGGAACTACTTGCCCTATCACTAAACTAGTAGAAGTAACAGTTCCAGAACCTTCGGCAGAATAAATAGCATCTTTATCTATTAAAGCATAACTACTTTTATTTTCTTGCAGAATTAACAAGTTAGTATCATCTGCATATAATTTCTGAATAGATCTGTAAGCAGGATCAACTGATTTAACTATACTTTCCCCAACAGAAAACACATTAGTTTCATTAAAACCTGTTAAACCATTATATGGTCCTGAATAAATTAAAGAAGCAAATCTTCTTTGACTAACTGGATTGTCTTCATTTATATAAGCTCTAACTCCTAGATTTACTTGAGTATTTCCAAATCCTCCTCTAATTCTACTATCTTCTATAAAATAACCTTCTCTAAGTTTTTGTTTTTCTGCACTATTCCACCATGCCGGCCATTTATCATCATCATCACTAAGTGCACCTGCTGAGCTATCTCCAACTAAATTTTGGTTTTGTAAACCTGTTATAGCATCTCCAAAACTAACTGGACCTGGATATGTTGATGTACTTAAAGCTAATCCTGGACTAACTGAGACACCTGTATCTGCCATTTCTTCTAACTCAGAAGTACACGGTGCTCCAGTATGAATTCTTTTTGTCCAAAAGGAATTAAAATAGTCTACTTCTACAATTGCTGCCATAATTAATTATCACTTATTTTTTATTTATATTACACAGGATCGATAGTGAATTCCAAGTAATCGACCGCAAATCCTTCAGTGGTTGGGTATTCATATATTATTTGACCACCATCACTATCATTATTGTTTGCATCAATGATTTGATATACCACTCGGTAATCTCCCACGGGAAGTGGAGTGTCTACTTGAATAGCTTGTGTATTCTCCCATTGCTGTGGATTACCTGGTGGGTTTGGATTAGTTATATATCCATTACCTCCTTGAGTGAAAGAAATGTTATTTTTATAATCAAGTAAATCCGTTTGATTTATACAACTTACAATACTCCATTTTAATTGTTGAGCAATATCTTCTTGTTGTCCCAATCCCGGGATTCCTCCAATACTACTAAAGTATGTGCGCATGCCTCCATTAACCGCAGCAATATTTGAACCCCAAGGTCCACTCATTCCTGTTGGATCTATTATCTGTCCCCATACTATCCCTGTTTCATCAGCTTTAAGATTTGGTGGGTCTAGTGGTATCGGTCCTCCTCTAGGATTTGATCCCAAATGCGTTAAGTCAGGTCTTGCATTAGTATAACTTCTACTAAAATTAAATACTTTCGTATGATTTGGATCCGTCGGTAGCTCTGCTAATGTTTCCACTGTAATTGTAAATGTGAAATCATGCGTCTGTGAAGGACTTTCGAAATATGTTAAACCTCCATCTTGTCCATTGTCTAAATATATACTATAAGTACTAGTACCAGATACATTATTTGATAGTAAAAACTCAGTACTTCTATCTACACCTAAACCATCAACAACTGACATATCAATTGAAACAACATCCACTAAAGGTATAGTTAATCCCGCTGCATTTTGAGGAGTTATTTTAGATATCCAAGGATCAGCACCAGCTACAGGAACAGGGCTAGGTAAGCCGTTAATTCTCCACAAACTCCAATATAATGGATCAAGATTTTCTGTCCATATAGCGTTTTCAACTCTTATATCATAAGGAATATTTTCATCAGCATTAGTTTCAATTAAATAATTTAAATCATTTATTTTACCACTAGTTGAAGTTTCATAAAAAATATCTAATTTAGATACAAAAGGAGATGTTTCAATAACTCCTATACCGCTATTAAATGCTCCTTGAGAATATGGGGATGGCGATGCGCTATAATAAGTTGTACCAGTTCCACTAGGTTCTAAATAAGCATTATAATTAACTTCAGCTCCATCATATGAATCTGCAAACCAACCTCCAGGAGAATATAAATATGGTAGTAAAAAAGGACTTCTACCAGGGCTATTAGTACCTATGGTTATATACGGATTGTCTTGTTGTTTATATAAAATATATTCTATAAGAGCATAACTTGGAGTAATCCCTGGATCTGTGTTATATATATTATTAAATGATCCTAAGTTAACTACTCCATCAGCGTTTTCATCATTAAATACATTTCCAGTTTTAATAGTAACACCCGATGTCCAAGCTGCTGCTCCACCAAAAAGACCCCACGTTGATTGATTTCCCGCAAATTGACTAACTCTAGGAAATAATTTTGTTTTACTAGTTACATAAGTTACAAATTGATTACTTTCATTAACTTCTCTAGGAATTTTATTTATATTATCTCCTAAAGTTGAGAAAACAATTTTACTATCAACACCTACGCGATTAAATAAAGGAGCAACAACAAGACTCGTCAAAGGCTCACCATTAAGTATTTGAGGAAGATATAAATTATAATAATCTTGTTCTTGTTGTTTTACTACTATTTTATAAGAATACCATCCTAAAGGATTAGCTGGTGTAATTTCTGTAATTTTTAAAATGGCATTTCCTCCACCAGTAGTTATACTAACAGTATCTCCTATTTCATATCCTTTTCCTGGTTGATTAATAAATACTCCAGTGACTGCTCCAAGTGCAACTGTCAAATCAACTGTTAATCCTTCTCCAATTCCAAGCGTTGTAATAGTAGGTACATTTTTTTGAAACTTGGTATATCCTGTTCCAAAAGCGTCTATATCAACAGTAACCACTCCACCTTGATCTGTATATAATCCAGGATATCCATCTAAACCTGCAATTTCTTTAGGAATAACATCGTTGAATAATATTTTAATACTATTACCTACCCAGTCAGTTATATTACGTCCTTGAGGAAGTACGTCTACAGCTTCTTCTATTGTTAAATATTTAGCTTTAAATGTATCACCACTAAAAATTTGAGAATTTGCTTCTAATGTACTGATTTCTGACGGAGCTAATATAACATCTGATTGTCTTCCATATTTATCTGATAGTACTATTCCAACTTGATAACTTCTATTTTGCTTTAAAGTATGATTAGGATAAGATTCGGTAGAAAAACTAGTGAATTCATCGTCTACTGTATATTTTCTACTTATCCCTATATCATAATCTAAAAATTCTGGTGATGAATGTCTATTAACAAAATTTCCATATATTATTCTATTACCTGCCATTTCTTGAGCTAAGGCTTTAATAGGAACTTTATCAGATACTCTTACAGCTTCTTTAGCTGGTAAAGTATTATAAGGTTTATCTCCTTCCCAAGTATAAGTAAATACATTAGTAGCATTAGTTGTAATTGCCGGATCTGAAACAGGAATAGATTTTAGAACTTTTAATGCAGTACTATCTGATTCATTAAATATTATTTCTAATGATTCTATTTTTAATTTTTCACCTATTTCATTAAAAGGAATATTATTTACTCCTATTACCGGGCTATCTATAAGAATTTGAATTTGCTCTAATGAATTTTCATATAGTCCATTAAGTGTAGTTTGAGATACTTTCTCTATATCACTTACTGGTTCAGTATCTCCTACTGCTAAAAAAGCAACTCCAAATGTATCATAATCCCATTTATTTTTACCTTTTAAATAATACCCTTTGTTTTTAGGTTGAAATAAACATTGAGTGAAGGGAGAGATTAAAGAATATTCTCCACTATCAAATTTATATCTATATGCTAATCTACAAAATTTTTCATCTAAGTAAAAAGTATCTCCACCATAATTCTGTTCATAGTAAGGATTAGGAAAAGATAAATCTAAATATATCCCTCCATATACTGCATCATACAAATATTCTTCCATATCAGGAGTAACCCAATGTGTTAGAAAATTTCCATCTTTATCTTCACCATGAACAGATATTAAAAATGTACCAAGATTGGAATCTGGAGGTGTATTATTAGGAAAAGCCCCATTAGGAAAAATTTGATCTATAACAAGCGTTACATTAGGGTCAGTGAATAAAGGACAATCAATTTTCATACCTGGTTGAAAATACCATTTAGCATAAGTTCTTAAAGGTATAGTGTGTCCTGGGTCAGTAGTTATAGCAGATCCTAATTTAGGTCCAATTCCATAACCATTTAAAGGGTTTAAAGTAACATTAAGTAATCCTAATCCAACAGATTTTTGATAATCCGTTAAATAATTTACTGTATTAGTAGTGCCCGCTATTAAAACCATTTCATTTGCTAACCAAGATTCATTTATATTAGGATTACTACCTAAAGTATTTCTTGGAAGCCAATTGTGCGATGGCGCTGTGGCACCTAAACTAACAGCATCCATTCCATCTTGATGATATCCTTGACTAGCTAATCCTTTTTCCGGAGCATATGGTAAATCTATGGTGGAATCTGCCTTTTCAATATCATTTAGTCTAATTCGATAAGTAGAAGGTAACCATCTATCTGTTTTATTTCTTAATTTTGGTACAATAAATACTAATTCTACTTCCCCCTCCCATTCTTCTCCAGTACTAGTATCTAAAAATGGTATATTAGGATAAAACCATTTTAAATAATTTTCTTGGTAATCTAAAGAAGGTAAATCTTGAGTGGCTCCTGTTGCAGTATCATCTTTAGAAGTTATTGGCCCACCCGGGGTATTTGCTCTAAAAAGTGCATTAGGATTACTAGCATATTCTTTAGATACACTCATCCATCTATTACCGTATCCAGACTCAGTATCGTATTGTGCTTGAGGAAAATTTGGTCCAGCCATAGAATACATGGACCATGGAAATGGAGTTCCTGGAACACCTCCGTGTAAAGATTGTTGAGCCCATTCTATTGGATAATTTTTTATTTCATTATAAAAAGGCCACGTAGTAAATGTATCTAAAGATCCATATCCTCCATCAGGAGTAGAACTTTTTACATAAAATTTTAATCCCGGATGCAATTTTATATTAGGTAAATCTCCTTGTATTTCACAAATAGTATTATATTTAGTTTGAGGATAATCCACAGGAGGTACAAATGGTATTGTGCCGGCGCCAGTTGCACCTGCATCTAAATTACTACCATCAACATTTAATACTGTAGTAATAGCTTTAACTGTAACAGTTATCTCCTCATAAGTTTCTGGAGTAGAAAAAGGATAATATTTAGCGACAGAAATATTTTCTTCTATTTGATAATAAGGATTTCCACTTGTAGCTGGAGCATTTAAAGCTTTTAATATATCTATTCTTCTAGGTTGATTTCTATCATCTGTCCAAAATAATAAATCTTCTAATAAGTTAATACCATATATAGGTTGAGTTTTAGAGAAATTTAAGAAACTACCTTCTACTAATACCTCATAATTATCATCATCAAAATCATATACAATAATAGAACAGTAGGAATCTACAGATGCTCTATTACTTAATTGATCACTTGAACTATCAGTATAATTAGTCATGAATAGAAAAATTCTATTATTTCCATTGTCTGTATGCATACCTATAGTCTCAACTCCAATGGCAGTTATACCAAAATCTGATACTAATTTATTTCCAAGAATATTTTCTAAAGCACCAACATCTGCACCTTCTGATCTACTTATAGCAATATTTTCACCATCACGATATTCACCGGGAGGTAATATTCTTGCGTCTAGATCTTTATTCATTTTAGATCTTAGAAACGTACTTTTTAACTCGTTAGCCATATATATTAATTTTTAAGCCATTTAGATTTCCCTCGCATAATTTGAGTGAATGCTTCTAGTTTAATATTTGATAATCTAATTTTTGCATTTCTTAATGCTGCTGATTTTTCTTTCTTAAATCTTCTAACTACATATTCATTAACTCCATGTCTAGTTGATAGTATAGCATGTAAAATATACAAATACATGGCTTCTTCTGCCATCTTAGGGACTTTCATATCTGAATCATACCCTAAGCCATCTGAGATATAATTGATCATTATAAGCTTCCCAGCTAAGTCGCTAGAAAATGAAAACATACCTCTTCTTTCATCAATCGTAAACCATCCATTTTTTTGAGTTATAGAAGGTTCTAATCCATATCTTTTACCATAAGCTAATTTCCACCAATTCCAATCATATACTCCCGTCCAATAATTATCTAATTCTCCAGTTATTAATCTATCATTAGCAGTTCTCCACCTTTCATTAGTAAAAGATTGTTGAGCTTCTAAATTCTCACCCCAATGATCTTGAGTTGGTAATGCTTCGTATTCCCCATCTTGAATAGGTACTTGAGTAGGATTACTTGTTAAAGTAGTAGGATATATAATATGTTTAACTCCTAATTGATCAATCCAGCAAAGCTGAACATAATTAACATAGTCTGGTGGAATAGGAAAAGATAAACTTGGAGGCATAGATATCTCTATAGAATTAACACTTTTTAATGTGTCATAACTAAATTCTTGCAATCCACGCTTCGCATGAAACATTACGTCTCTTCTTTTAACTCTAGGTATTAATTTATCATCTCCAACATACGCTATCAAGAAATTATCTATTATATCATTTAGTTTTATATATTCATAACCACCATAATTATCCCATTTAGCTGGTTCAATTATTTTTATTCTTATTAAATCGCCAGCGCCTAGAGCAGGGGTAATACGAACTATATTTTGAGATACTACATAATCCGCGATAGGAACTGTAATCCAACTAGTTGCTGTAGGAGGAGTTACAGCACTATATTCTACAATGTAATTTGAAGGATGTTGCGCATTAATATCTAACATAGTAGTATTAAATGTACAAACTAATTCTTGATTTCCAGCGCCAGTCGCGGTGAATAATTGTTCGCCTTCGTAATATTGATAATCTGTTTCTGTTATTAATCCCATTTTTTTTAAGTTTGTTCAATTATATCTTCTGCTTGAGCCATTTGACCTGCTGTAGCTACTATATTAGGATCTCTAATAATAACTCCTGTGTATGCTAATATTTTTAATATAACTTCTGTTTTATCTATATCTGATATTTCAAAATCAACACTAACAGGTGTTGCACTAGCACCGGGATAAAAAGGAAAAACTGCACTAGGATCTCCATCCCAAATGTATTGTCCTAAACTCCCAACACAATAACCCCATATTGGATCGACTGGTTTCCGAACATAATATACTGTTATATTAGCTAAATTAGGAGCTGTAGTTACTAGATTGTCTTTTAAAGTGAAAATAGGCCATATATCAGAGGGAGCTGTTAATTTAGATCTTCGTGTTAAATTGAACTCATGCTGTGTAACTTCTTCTAATTCTACCGGCAGAGTTGGAGGATCATTAGTCCATGCTGCAGGAGTAAGAACAGGTGTAAATTCAATGGTACCTAATCTATGCAATGGTACCGCAAGCCCTGTTAGATCAAAAGGCCCACCACCTGTTAGGGTTTCTGAAATTTCAAATTTAGATATTTTTTCTTCAATTAATTTAACTCTATTTGCATATTCACTATCAGTAACATCGGGTAAACGTAGCTGTTGAGTTAAGTCTTCAAAGTACTTTTCAAAAATTTCTAATTGAACTTGAGCTGCTACTTTATTAAATTCCTCTGGCGTTAAATATCCTCTTTGTTCTTTATTTAGAATATATAGTACAGTTTTATAGACTTCATCTACGTTCATAATAATGTTTTTATGTTAAAAAAAAAGGATGGCGGTTAAGCCACCCTTTAGTATCACTTGTTATTTAAGTTTTTTCTCGATTGATCGATAAACTTCTAAACCTTCATCTGTTTTAAACCAAGCAGCCATTGCTGAATAAGCATTTTCATCAAATGGAACACTCATTAATTTACGACCATTGCTAGCCCATTTAAAAGTGCGTTGATCATCAGCTAGTTTAATAATACTTGCTTCCGTTGCTCTAATCGCAAAGTTACGTAACAATATATTTTCATCTTGAGCTAAATTTAAGAAAAGTCTAGGATTGCGTTTTGCAAATATAAGTAAATCTCTTTTTAATTCTTTTGAACTTAAATTAGTTACTTTAGATCCTATTTCCACTCTCATTAAAGCTTCTGCTGTATCAATATCCATTTCATAAGCTAAATTAGCTGCGGCTAACTCTATTTCTAATTTAACAAAATCATCTTCAGCTACTACCTCCGCATCATGTTCTAAAAATATTAAACCATTATGTGGGTGATGAGCTAAAAATTCTTGTAAATTTCTTTTGTTTTTAGGAACACTTAGATGTCCTTTTTCAAATACTACATGCTTCAATGTTACTTGACCTTTTTGTTCATCAACAAAAATGCTTGGATGATTAGTCGCGTAACGCAATTCTCTTTCATAACCTTTTTCTGAATCAAACCATACTAAAGGATATTTACGAGAATGCCTTGTAGGTAAAGTATAAGTTAAAGGCATTTTATTGTGCATAAGATAGTAATTTCTATCTTTATATTCCCATTTTTCAACAGGAGGTTTATTTTCTATTTCTTGTGTTTTCATAATATAATATAATATAATATAATTGTTAAAAAAGACCCCAAGTTAATGGGGTCTTGGTTATTATTGTTGTTTATAGTGTAAACGCCACTATAGGAAATTCTGCACCTGTACTTTGTTGCGTTATACCACTAAGGACGGGTATATGATAAGGATCAGCAGCAGCTTTCTCAATGATAGCATTTAACGACGCATATATGTCTGCATCGGTAATAGTACCAGGATGCACTGAATTATCCACCGCACACCCAAATGTTGCGCCATCAACGAGCATCTCAAAATCAGGAAGTGTAAAACCACCACCATGAGAGACCACTTGGGACTCATCGAGGTTGATAATAAGATCACTAGTTACTGGAGTTGATCCAGCACCTTGTCTATTGTTATGTATTTTTATATAAGCCATAGTTTCTATTTTTAAATGTTAATAATTAAGCTCCTTTGAATAAAACAAAGTTATTCGCAGCTTGAGTCACTAAGCATCTTTCAGATAAGAAACTCACAGTCATCGCGTCTAGCGTATCAGTATAAGCACCACCAACAGAACCAGTAATCCATGATTTCATTCTTCTATCTTCTGTCTCAGAAGCTCTATATCTTGTATGCAAGAAAGGTCTTCTAATATTAGATCCAAGAATTTGATCATAAACTGTTGTAGTTCCTGCTGGAATCATTACTCCGTCAATTTCACTTGATAAACCACGTAAAGAAGCATCATTAAGATATTTCCAATCAGTTTTGTAGAAGTCATAAGAACCTCTTCTAAAACCATTGAATCCAAAGTTTAATGCCATTTCACCGTCATTTTCAAATAATCCATAAGAAGCAGCTTGAGTAGAAGCATAGCTTCCATTCATTGCAGCAACCATATCATCGAAATCTAAAGCAGTTGATCTTGATAAGAAAAGCATGTTTTCTTCAATTGCACCTTGCTTGTCTAGATTTTTAAGGATTTCATCGAAATCACCTAAAGCACCAGAACCTGGACCAGCAGCACCAGCAAAACCAGAGTATACATTACCTCTGTTTTCTATAGCAGAAAACAATCCTTCTGATCCATCAACATCTGTTCCTGTAGTAGCTCCTGGAGCCGCACCAGGTCCACCAAATTGATATTGAGGATTTGTTCCTGGAGCATATCCTGCATTAAGCATTGGAAGAGCTTCAACCATTACCATTTCTAAGTAATCTTCAAATCTTAATCTTGTTTCAGATTCAGACTTTAGATACCATAAATATCCTGATTGTCCATCTTCTGTTGATACTTCAACCCAACCAATTTGAGCAGCATCTGATCCACTAATTTGAAAGTTATCTTTGATGATTATTGGATTATTAGAATACTGAGTGAATTGAGGCTCAATTGAACCGTCCATCCCTACAGTTCCTTTTCCAAAATCAGCACCATAAACATATAGATTAATTTCACCAGCTCCTGTAGGTAAAGCATTAGTAGCTGTACCATATAGTTTTATATCTAAAACATCCATATTAGTTCCTGCACTACTTGTCACATTTTGAACTAAACCTTTTTGAACAATTAATCCAGTAGCATTATCTGACATTAAAACTGTTTGTCCAACTCTTACGGCTCCACTAGTAGCACCAGCTGTGGCAATATCTAACGTTACTTCTATATCAAGATTAAATCCAGCTAATGCAGGATCTGTTACTTGTGCGGTTGTGTAGGCCACATGTAGTCTATTTTGTTCAGACCAAACAACTTGATCTGATGTCATTGGCATTTCAGCGCCAACCATTCTAAGGAAACCTCCAATCGTTCGGTTTCCATATCTTTCTACCTCTGCTTCGTAAAGCTCTGGTAAATACTGCTGAGCAAAGTTTCCACCTGTCGCACCTGTGAAATCAATATAATTAGTGCTTAAGGCCATTCTTTGTTGAGCAGGTATAAGGGATGCGGGAAAACTCCCGCCTGTTACAAAACTCATAATTTTTATTTTTTATTTTTGTATTTTACTTTCAATCGCGAACTATCAACCCCACTAATTGCTTTAACTTTTAATCCTCCAATAAATACTTCACCTGAATCCTGAGGACGTGGGTCATTACTTATATTTTTAGATTTACTTATTATATTTTTAGTAGCATCGGCTTTACCTTGCTCATAAAAATGTTCCGCAATGGAATCGACATTATTGGCAGCATACAAAGCTTTATGATAACCTTTATAATCTTCTACAGCACCTTTTTCATTTAAGAACTTCTTAAAAAATGTACCTACATTAGATTGTTGATTAGCAATTGATTCTGGATTTGAAACATTATATCTAAAACTTTTATCACCAATATCAAATTTGAAACCTTCAAATTTATCAGTTAAATAATCTTTAGTATTGTTTACAAATACTTCATGTTGCTTATTTGCCGCTTCTTTTTCTTGATTGTATCTATTGAAAAACTCTACTGCTTTTTGTTGATCAGGAGTATTATTAGATCTCAACTTGATTTCTTCATAATATTTACTCTTTGTATCTTCTAAAAAGTTTTTAGCTTTTGCAATTTCTTCTTTAACAGCAAGTTGTTTTCTTTTAACTTCTCGCTCTTCATCATCTTCCTCATCGTATGAAAATGAATCTTGCATATGAAAATCTATTTCATCATATGTTAAATGAGGTTTTGATTGTTTATAATATTCTCTTAATAAAGCATCTGGATCTACATTAGAATAGTCAGCATTCAATCTAACATAATCTTCTAATGTTCCCCCAGTATCTTTCATAAAATCTATAACTTTTCCAATATTCTCTGGTATTTCTATTTTTGGAGTAGAAATTGGTGGAGTAATAGTTGTGTTATTTTCTGGTATTTTAACTTGTTCGGTTATAGTAATTACTTCTTTTTCTTGAGTGGTCTTACTTTCCGCTTTATTGGTGTCGACCCGTATGCTTGCGTCCACGCTCTTGCTATTTCCGGATGGTTCGCCCATAGATATTTCCTCTGTTTTTCGCTCTGGAATGGCATCGTTTTTGTCTTTAGTTAAATTTACTTTAAATACTGCATCATCTTCTCGTTTGGATTTAAATGATGGTTTTTTTACTTTCAGAGGTTTAGCCTCTTGTTCTTGTTGTGTTGACATAATATAATATAATATAAGTTTATGTTATTCTAAAGCTGATGGCGTCATAAGTTCATCTCCTATACCCTCTGCTCCGTCTTCAAAATCAATCGGCGGAGTTTTTAACATCTGCTGATTCATCATTTGACTTTGTTGTGTAGCTTCTAATTTAGCTCTTTTATCTTTTCTATTTTCAATAAATTGTTCTTTTTGGCGAACTTGATTAATATCCATTGATTTTAATTGACGATCATAATCAAATTTTGCTGCCATTAATTGTTTATCAATTTCTCCTTTTGCTTGCATTTCTTGCATGCGGAATTGAGATTTCCCTTGTTCTATTTGTAATTCACTTTCAGCTAAAGCTTGATTTTTTTGTACTTCTGCCATTGCTGCTTTTTGAGCAGTTTCTGCATTTGCTTGAGCTTGGGCTTGAATATTTTGTTGTGCTATTTGCTGATCTTTTTCTTGCTTTTTTAATCGTCTTTGTTTCAACATTTGATTCGCGAGTTTTATATTATGAATTTCTCTTAAATCAATAGCATCTTCTAAATCAATTTGTTGTTGTTGTAAAGCAATTTGAATGTTTTGTTCTAATAATTGTTTTTCTTCTTCATCTGGTTCTAATTGAAGATAAATACCAAAATCATGGATATTTAAATTTTTCAATTCTTCTAAAGTAGCAGTATTATATCTACTTAAACTATCTTGTAATGCTTCTCTAGTTAATGGAAAATTTAAAGAATCAGCTGCTCTTAACGTTACATTTTCACAAATACGAGAACTTAAGTATAACATGGCTTGAACTAAATGTCTAGTTGCGGTATTGGAATTAGCAGCAGCTAGTTTTTGTAAACCTACTAGAGCATTTTTATCTGGAGTACTACCATCTCTAGCTTCATTAAGGCCGGTAACATCTCTTATCATTTGTAAATAATACTGATAAGTTTGTATTAATGATTGTATTTTAGCACCTCCATTAGATGATTGTAGTTCTTGAATAGGAATTTTACCATGATTCATTTCGCCATCTTGAGTCATAGATCTTCCGACTACACTACCAGTTTGAAAATACATATTTAATGCTTCAGCAGGATTATAATTAGTACCATTTCCTAAATCAACTTCTGCCAAACCATCCATATCTAAATAAACCCCATCGGGAACAATACGGGCTAATACTTGTTGGAGTTTTAAATGAGTTAATTGAATCATATCAGCAAAACCAGTTATTCTATTAACTAATGAATTTATTCTTCCTTTATACATTCTCGGTGCACATACTACATAATTCATTCTAACAATAGTATTATTAGATACAGGACGTGTCATATTCTCTGCCATCTTCCATTCTAACATTAATGGATGTCCTAGAATTTTTGCTCCACTATATAATACTTCTATAGATCTAGATACTCTTTCAAAATTATCATTACTTGGGGGATTGAAAGTATCTGGTTTTTCTAAAGCTTTTAATAAACCAGTATTAGTTTCTTTTATTTTAAACACTTGATCTACATATGTTTTATATTCAAAATATAATACCTGTACTGTTTGCCCATCATAATATCCATTCCAATTTCTTAAGTATTCTGCATTTCCTCTATATTTTTGAATTTGTTCCATTTCCTCGGTAGTGAGGTAAGGGAATTGCATTTTTAAATCTTGCAAAGATATATTTTTTACTTCTCCTACATAATATATATCTTCAAAATTAGGATCTTCAGTATAAGAATAAACTAGACTTGCTGGATCTACATAATCTATAACAATTCCTTCTGATTTATTCCAACTGGTTTTAACAGCACCAATTCCACATGTAACTAAGTCTTGTGAAAACCTTCGTCTAGTTAAATCAAATTTATTTTTTTCTAATACATTACTAATTAATTCTTCTTCTGCAATCTCAATAGACTGCTTATAATCCAATTGAAGATGTAAAGCTAATTCTTCTTCGCTTTCTAAACCTAATACTTGTTGTGGTTTTGATCTTATATCAATTCCTATAGCATCATTTACTTGCTGTGTTAATTCTCTTTCTCTAACATCTGTAAGTAATTTTTTAGCATATTCAGTTCTTTTTTCAGTAGATTCAGGATCACATGCAAAAGCTCTAACATCATAAACTCTTTGAGACATTCCATTTACTACAATATCTACAAACTTAGAAATTACAGGAACAGGTTTCCAATCTAAATTTAAATAAGATAAATCACCGTTTATAGATAATTCATCTTTATATTTTTGTACTGGTTGCTCACCTCTAGCATATAATCGTAAAGTATGATAAGTATTAAAATTAACCGCATATCCTCCATTAGCGTGACCTGCACCTAATCCTCCCCTGGAATTTCTGAACCATTGACCTTCAATAGCTCGAGCAACTTGTAATCCATAATCTAAAGTACTTTTTTCAGCTTCAGGTACCACCTGGTCTGGAAAAGAACTATAATCTGTTGTATTAATCTGCATTTATTCTATTATTTTTGAAATTAATCCTTTATTATCATATCTTTTAATACCTAAGTCTACTGGGGTATTATTACGTTGCGCTACTGGTCTATATTTAAGTCTATTACAAGCCATAATAGCTAAACCAGAACTTATTGAAGCATCATGCTTTGTTCTGTTATTTATATTAAACTTTGCCCAGTCTTCCAATGTTTTTTGAAAATACATATCTCCATAAGTATCATTATTTAACAATCCCACTTCATTTTCTATATAAGTTTCTATTGCAGCGGCATGAGCTTGTTTTATATCTTCACTAGAATTTGGTATTCCTCCTACCTCTTTCTCAGTAACCGATAATTTATTCCATATTTTATCTGGACGATTCATGCTAAAACCTCTATATCCTCTTCTTCTTAAATAATATAATAATCTAGGTTTATTGTTTTCTGCTAAAATAGGCATTCCATAGAAAACTAAAGCCATTAAAACATCTTCAAAAAATATTTCAGCAGTAGGGGGACGAGATATATATTCCAAAAAGAAATGATTAGGAGGACAATCCTCTAAGCTAAATTTTGTTAAACCATGTAATGCTCCATTAGATCCCTTACCATCCACGGTTCCAGAGATATCATAACTATCACAACCAAACGCTCCTAAAAACTCATTACCTGGATATCTTATTCCATTTTTTAATATTACATTATTTTGTAATTTTTTTTCTGGTACCCATGTTATATTAAATCTTCCATCTTTGTTGGGATAGAATATCACGCTAGTATCTTTTATTCCATTAATCCACTGAAAATTACCCCTAGTAACAGAACTTATATTATGAATTTCTTCATTATAATCTATTTGCTCGTATATTTTAACTAGATTGAATAATGATTGTTTAGTTTCATCTCTAAAAGCGTGCTTAGTGGTTCGTGGAAATTGTCTATAAAATTCATTTAAACCATCTTGGTCATTTCGTAATCCTGCTGCTTCGTTTTCCCAATGTTCAATAACTCCGATGGTGATAGGTAATCCATCAATACCTCTGACATGTTCTTTTGGAGTATCGAACACAGGTACACCATAAGCATCAATGTATCCTTCGTAGGACCATTCCATAGGAATGAATAAACTATATAATCCTGACTTTGTTTGTCCATTTTTATTTCTTTGGGTAACATCTGAAGCATTGTAAAGTTTTTTGAAATTTTCTCCTCCTTTGTCTAGTGCATTACTTGTAGATCCCATCATACATTTACCTACAATTCTACTACCTAATCGCAAGGTAGTTTTAGTAACTCTCCAGTTATTTAGTATATTATCTGGTCTTTCCCATTTGCCACTTTCATCGTGAGCTAGAATTTTTAACTTCTCCCCATCGTAACTATTATCTCCTGTGTTTTTCCAATCTATAGTTGTATCTAATCCATCTAGTTCTCGAAGCTCTTCATTTGCTTCCAATTTTCTACGTGTAAGTTTAGATGCTGGAACTCTATATGCCAGTTCGGTTTTAGGACGATCCATACCGTCTTGGATGGGTTTGAAAAAGAATGGATAGTTAATCGAGATTGGTACAACTTTATCTGTAAACATTTTTTTAGCATCAGCTCCTGTTTTGGATAAAATCCCATATCTACTGTCAGATGAAATGGTTGCTTGATTAACCAGTTCTGCCGAAGCCATAAATGAAAATCCAGATCGTCTATTCTTAAGATAGCAAATCCCATAACATCTGGTGTCTGCTTTACATGCTTCCCAGAAGATAAAAAATAATCTGTTTGATTCCCTGTAATCCGGTGCTCCGACATCAATTTTTGACCATTGAAGGTACATGTAATGAGTACCAGTAATATAAGTAGGATTTCCTTTATTATAAAACCAATACCCTTCGTCTCTTCGTCTAAATTCTTCATCTATATAATCGTACCATTTTTCTTTAAATTCTACACTATATTCATCCCAATCAAATCTACTTTTAATTCTTTTTAATTCTTTTGGATATTCGACTTTTTCCCAAAATTGTTCACTTTCTTTTTTTGATTTTTTATATGGAGTAACAACTGTTGGTAAAGCGATTTTGAGATTTTGTATTTCAATGATCTCTCCAATTTCCCCTGTTTTACTTATAACAACGAAATTATAATCAGAATTATATCCATATTTCCATTTTTTTAATCTATTATTTTTTTTTAAAATTTTAGGATTTACATGGTCTTTTATTTCAGTATATAAATTTTGTTGGTAACTCATTTACTTCTTCCTTCCGCAAAACCTTTAAAAGATCTTTCTTCTTTCACTTCTTTGATAGGTTTGTTTTCTAAAATAGCTTTCTCTTCATCTATCCTATGCAATATTTCAAATGCATCAAATATTGCTAATTTTTTAGTAGCTGCTGCATTTTTTAATCTATCTGCAGAAATATCTTCTTTTGTATCTATAATAGGTTCTTGGGCTACTTTAATTAATTCTTCAACAGCTTTATGCCCAGCTTGGATTATATTTAGTTTTATCTTTTTTATACTCATTTGTTAATGCTATGTCATTTGATTTCATACAATATAATAATTCACCATTTACTTTGAATTCAAATTCTGAATTCGGGGTGAAAACAATAGTATCTCCAGGATTTATTTTCTTTGCTTCTAAGAACTTATTACTATACTTTACTATGCCAATTAGAGGTTCGTCTTTCTGTGTATTAAAAACGTTTTCTGATTGCACTGGTTGAATAAAGCAATAGTCTAAATTACATTTCCAATTATCTTTATCTTTATATAAGTAAATTTGATGAGGTTCACATATAAACATATTATCCTTAAAGTATGATCCACTGTTTTTTTCATTTCCTCTTATATCATAATACCTTCTAAATATATTATGATGAATATATATTTCATCACCTACTTTAATAGGGGTAGACAAGGCCGCTGGTTTTGCGACTACAATAGCTCTTTTTTCTACAGATTGGAATATCTCTATATTAGAATTTAATATTAGTTCTCCTCCTCCTTCAATTTTCTTTTTATTATTATATCTATCATGAAGAGGTTTTATTATAAAACTATATAAACTTTTCATTAATACTTAAGATCAAATTCTACTGCAATAGCCATATTGGAGTTAAACTTTTTCCATGGTAAAACTTCATCACCTTTTTTAATATAAATTAAGTATTCATCTTTTTTTTCAGCATTAATTATATCGCAGATAATATGACCTCCATATACTTCTTGACCTACAGAATAATGCATTGCATCATTTTTATAATCAGATCCTATACTAATTTTTCTAATATTGCTCATTACACTAAACTTGGATCTTCTTCTTTAACTTCTGAATTACTTTTTATTTCGGTATATTCACCTGTCTCTAGATTAATATTAATCGATCCATATTCTTTTTCTAGTCCTTTTTTAAACTCTTCTATTTCTTCATTAATAGTACCTACTAAATGTAGCAATTGATGTTTTTTAGATTCTATTAAACCTATTTCATTTACAACAGTTTGTAATTTTACTTGTTGCTCTTTTATTTTCTCTAATTGTTCTTCTTTAATTTTCATTTAATTAAATTTATTGTTTATTTTGTTCTAACTTTATGTTAGTGTTCTATAGTCATAGTAAGTGCCATGTGTATTAATATAATGCTAACATATTAGTAGCTGTTGTTGGTTGGGTATCAAATGAAGCTAAAACTTGCTTTGCTAATATTGGTAAAAATGACCCATCATTCACCCCAGTAAACATAACTGTATTACCACTTTCTAGTGTAACATTAACATTGCCCCCTACACCGACGTAAAGGCAAACGCCTCTTTGGTCTGACCCTGGAAACGTTGTTCTAATATTAATAGATCCACCTGTTCCACCAGCTATTACCGCAGTGCTTCCATCTACTCCCGCTGTTCCATTTGTATTTACAACAACTCCAGTTATTTCACCATCAGCATTCGCTGTAACATCGACTGTTAATGCGGCGGGTACGCCAGTTCCACTTGTTGCTACACCAGTAGTCGTACCAGGCGTATAACCCGTTCCTCTTTTTAATGTGTTATCATCTAACCACATTACCCGTGCGTCAGTATAAACTATTTCAGCGTTATGAGTAAATACTCTAGCTTGAGCCGCTTCGTTTCCTTGTACTCCTATCATTTTCTTATTTTTTTATAAAACTATTTTTCCTAATTTCTTAAGGATTATTAATATTAAGATTAAAAATAATCCTATATATATAAATTCTTTGTATTTTTGCCACCATGATAATTCTTTAAACACTGCTTTTTCTATAGGGACTAAAGTCTCTATATATACAGTATCTCCTAGACATTCTACGTCATGATGAATGACCTCTCGTAAAGTGTCATAATAATACTTTAATACAACTCGCTCATTATTTATCACTGTTGTAGTATCATGTAATCTTATTATAGTGGTGGTGTCATAGTTATAATTTTCAACTACCACAGTGTCTCTAACTATTATTGTGTCTCTTTCTAATAATTGAGGATGTTTAGTTATTAATCTATTTAATCTCTCTTGAGGAGAACAACAGACAAATAATAAACTTATTAATATTATTTGGATATAATTTTTGATAAAGCTTTTTTTAACCATTTTTTTGTTTGATCTCCTTGAAATAAAAATAATGCTAATGCTACACATAGTATAGATAGAAAAGCACCTAATCCTATATGGTCATGATAAAAATAGCAATATATATCTATCGCTATTAATTTTAATCCTATTAGATTAGTTATTAAGTTTTTAAATTTTGTCCACATAATTACTTAATTGGAGTCTCTTTAACCCATTTTGCATTTCTAAAATTATAATTATAACCCGGATACATAACTTTGGTATAGCCTTTATCATCAGTTCCTAACACTTTAAAATCAACACCTTTCATAGTAATATCTCCACCAGGTATTATATTACATGGCTCATTGACATCTTTACTATTTCTTTTGTACCCGGTTAATGATTTTTTCATTATGCTTTAATTTTATGCCTGTCTGGTCTAAAACGTCTATTTACTTTAGATTCTGATGATACATTTGCTTCTCCATCTTTAAACTTGTAATTAGTAGTTTTCTTTTCTTTCTTTTGCTTAGCAACAGATTTCTCAAAATAAACATCGCTTTGTCGTGGAGATTTTGTAACTTTCTTGCCATCTACCGATACCATATCACCATACTTACCTTTGGTTCTATCTGCGTGTACTACAAATTCTGGGCCAATGGGGCCTTTGATTGGTTTACCATCATCCCCAATTACCGTTTCTTGCTTAGCCATAGATTTTTTAGGCATATACTTATTCATCAATTGTCTAGTTGGAGATAATTGTTTCACTGCCGTTGTTTCATCACCAGATATTCTCTCTGAATTCTCTGCTTTAATTCTAGCTTGTTCGTCTACTACATCATCTATATTTGCTTGGGTCTCATTACTGCCAATAGTAGTATTGTAATCTGATGTACCATCTTTAGAATGCTCTGTTGAACCTACCTCTTCGTATACAGGTAAACGTCTTAAAATCCCCTGTTCTTGCATGCTTTTTACATTAGCTCTATCATAATGTGGATTCTCCTGATAACCTACTATTTTTCTATTATCTACATTTGTTGTGCCGATATTATCAGAAGTTGTACCTGCCTTTTGCTGATTTTGATTAGTAGCTATGTCAGGATTTGAATCTGGCTCTCCGTCAGATGTTCTTTCTTCTCTAATACTTTCGGCTTTGGCTCTAGCTGTATATTCTTCTAACGTTTCATTTGGTTTTAAATATCCTTTTTCTCCAGCTATTTTATATGCCTCTGCGTAAGGTATTCCAGTTCCATCACCACCTTTTCCTGTTTTTTTATAAAGTTTTACATTTTCTTTAGTACTTTCATCAAAATATTCCTTCATCAACTTTTCTTCAGCAGTATCTAGATTTTGTGCAGCTTCCTTGTTAGCATTTATTGTTACCTCGTCTAACGTAGTTTGCTTTATAGGAATATTAAGTAAACCTCTTCTTTGAAAACTAGAATATGGATCCTTTTTTCTTCCTGTTGGTTTCATTTTGAATGCCATAATATTTATTTTTATTAAGTTTTATTTAATATCTCCAAATGTCCATCCTTTATCTTTTGCTCTAAGGCTTAATTCTTCCGTGCCAAGGCTACCCATATCTTTTAATTCTTGATCAGTGAATCTGTATGGAACTCCATGCATTCCTGTAATTCTTGCACTATCTCCTTTTTCATCGTGATGCCATATTTCGCTTTTTATTTTCGCATTTCTTTTGGCATAATCCGTTCGGTACCCTCTTCCATCACCTTCAGTAACATTTCGAGTATGAAAAGCTTTTTTCTTATTTTCTTCCTGTTCTTCCATGTTCTTTCTCTTCTCTGATGTATAATGACCTTTATTAGGATTTACTTGTTTGAAAGGAGATTTGTTAACAAATTTTTGTTTCCATGATTCATGTCCATAATTTCCTCCATGCCAATTATGGCTATCGTGTGCATCAGTAAATAATGCGTCAGCATATCCTGTATGACCTTCTTTTTGTTGTTCTCTACCTCTTTCTACATTTTCTTCTTCCCAAGAATTAACTTCTTTTGCTGGAGAATCACTAGATTTCGCTTTAACTCTTATACTTTCAGCTGGAGAATCACTAGATTTAGATTTAACTCTTATACTCTTTGCTGGAGATCCTAATTTTTTTAATTGATCCGCAGCTTCAGTAGAACTTTTTCCGCCGCCATCTTGATTTGTTTTCATATTTGTTTGTTTAGTTATTGTTTGTTTTGCAGTAGATCTATCTACTTTATGTTTTTTACCTTTTATCGTTACATCATCTCCACCTGGTTTATTTAAGTCATTAGCGTAAACGTAACCAAGCCATTTTTTATAAGCTCCGCCACTTTTAAAATTTTTAGTCCCCATTATTTTGTTTTTAAGTTATTGGTGTTTCGTTATCATAAGCTTCTTTTTCCCAGGGGAACTGTGGCCAACCCTCTGGTCTCCATTTGCCTTGATATAATATTTTTCCATTTTTTCTTGGATGTTGTTTACCTTCCCAAGTAATGTGATCATCTTCATAATCTAAACCTTCTCTGCCTTCAGATCTAGCAAAATCTTTAAATTGCTTTACATGACTCATTTCATGAGAAATAGTATTTTCCTCTTGCTCTTGACAATCCATATTATCAGGGTTAATAGTAATAGTACCATTTTTATTAGCTCTACCATTAACATTTGGATCATCATTAACTCTATAGACAGGTGTATTATCTATGAAATATGGAGGTTTTAATTTAAATGGCATTTTATTTAAATGCGTCTAAAAATTTAACAGCCCCTATTCCAAATGCAATTCCAGCATATAATACATTTCCTTGTATCAATATTAATACTCCAATACCACCACCAGCAGCTGCATGAAATAATGGCGAATTTATTATTTTTTTAACTTTATCCATGTTTATTGTTTATATGTTTTTATATTCTTCTGTCGCATCAAATGATGGACATGCTTTTCTAGCAAAATCTTTATGCGAATGTATACTTGCTTCAGGGTACATAGCTTTCAAAGTTCTAAGTACACATAGCAAAGCTTCTATTTGTTCATAATTCCTAGTATCTTTAGGTGTTTTACCATCTGCTTCAACACCACCGCAGTAGCATATACCTATTGAATTTCTATTGTATCCTTTGCAATGTGCCCCCATTTTAGCAATATCTCTACCTTTAAATATATTTCCTTCTAGATCAATATAAAAATGGTAACCTATATCACTCCAACCTCTACCTTCAACATGCCATTTCCTAATAGTTTCAATAGGAACATTATGACCTTCTCTAGTAGCAGAACAATGTACAATTAATTTATTTATTTGTCGCATTCTTTTGTTCTTTTCTTAAAAAGTACCACTTATGCAAAGTGTATCCTAATGTTGCTCCTAATAGTGCTATTTTCAATGTTGGTTCTAACCAATCACAACAACTAGCCATAAATGCACCTGTATTTAGTGCATATACTTTTATTGTATCTGCTATTTCCATAACGATTATTTATTTGCAGCAAATACTGGGTTACCTTTATAAGTTTGTGGTTTTATTTTGAAACCTTTTCCACATACCATTGTTTTCATTCCATTACTAAGTGGTGGTGTAGGTAATTTAATTCCTGCAGGTTTTTGTTTTTTTTCTTTACTAGGCATAATTATTTGTTTTATGTGAAATTTGATTTATACTCATCTAGATAGCTTTTGTTGTTACTTTGGTGTGCTTTCCATGGTGTAAATGCAATATTACTACTTCTACTTTTTACTTCTTCAGTTTGATCAATAGAATCAAGATAATCTTGTTGTTCTTTTTGCTCTAATTGTTGTTTTTTTGTTTGGGTTGATTTTGAACTATTTCTACCGGATTCAATAATTGGATCTATATCGGCATTAAATATATCTATTGCAGATTTTTCCTTAGGTTTACTTGTTTTAGAAGTATCCTTAGACGTTGCAGCAGTTGTTTTTTCTGTTTTAATATCTTCTTTTTCTTTTTTAACCTCCTCTGCACTCATCTCCCATCTTTTCTTCCCACCTCTTCTTTTTAATCTATCTTGTACTTGCTCTCTATAAACTTCCCCATGTTTAGCTTCCCATGCGTCTTTTTGCTCTTTTTCTCTCGCATGTGCCTTTTCTCTCCATAAGGGATCCATTTGTTTATAATACTCTGATTTTTGATTTATAGGAGAATCTGAAACTAAATCTTTAGATATGTTATTAAATTGAGCATATTTAACAGCTAAATTAGTAGGATCCGTACCATTTAAAGTATTTTGATTTGTAGAAAAAGGATTAATAATTGAAGATTGATTAATATTAGGATTGGCATTGTTATTTGTTGCTAATTGACTCACTGCTGAAGTAGAAGAAGCTTCGGGACTTGGTGGAATATAAGGTTTTTTATCTTCAGGTATATATGTAGTAGTTTCTTCATTAATAGAACCAGTGCCACTTCCACCTTGTGTTTGAAGTTTCCTCATTGCGCGTGCCATTTTTGCAGGATCTAAAGTTTGACTGTAATTTTCCTCTAATTTTTTTACTTTATTTGCTTCTCCCATATCTATCCATCTATTTTTATCATCTTCTATTTTTTTAAGTCTTCGTTCTTCTTGCAATTCTTTAAATCGATTTTGCTGCCTACCATATGATGTTGCTCCAGCTCCAGTGTTATCTGCCATATTTTCCATACCTTCTCCAGTGTCTATGTTGTTCATAATCGCTTTACCACCCACCGCAACAACTGCGCCAATAACTGCTCCCCATGGACCTGCTTTAGATCCAATTTGTGCACCTTGGGCACCTGCTGCTAAATAACCTTGATCTTTAACATTTTCTTCATACCATTCCCATTGTTCTGTAGGTGATTTGGGCATTGTATTTATATGAGTAGGAAATCCTTTTTGTTTATAAGCCATGATTATAACGTTTGTCTTTGTTCATATTTAAAATAGAGGTAGCAAGAACTTTATCTGTATAACTATTTCTTTTCATTATTAAATTACTTCTTTCTGTTTCAGGTATTTCTTCTTCTCCTAACATTATTCTATATATTCTAGAAATTAATCTCTTACCTTTAAAAGAAATTTTATATATATTATATTTTTGAGTTGTTCTATTTCTTTTTCTCCATACAACTATCCATTCCTGCTTAAGAAGTTTATTCCACCTTCTATTATCCCAACTATAAGAATAGGTACCTTTTTTGAAATCATTTTTAGTAAATAAATCTATAGCATCTAGATAAATAATTAACTCTAAGTCTGCATCATTAAGATTATAACTTTTACATGCCCATTTACGTATGATTCTATAATACTTAAGTAAATTTAACTCTTTAAGATCTGAAGATGTTAATTTCCTCATTTATTTTAAGTTCTGCTTTGGTCTTTCATTCTTTTTAGTAAATCTCTATCGGATTGGGTTTCGTTAGTAGCGACTTCATTCATTAATTTTAACAATACTTCATCATTTACTCTAGGTTTGCCAGTTTTCGGATCTGTACCCATGTCTAATAAATGAAGTTCTTGATCTTCCATTAAATCTTTTAAATAGGGTAGGTCTTTATTCTCCCAAATTTTATTAGGATCTAAATTATTATCTAATCTTAATTGCATTAATCTAGAATAAACCTCTGTAGGAAGTCTATAATAACTATTTTTATCAACTTCACCTTCTTGATAATTCATAATTTCAGCAATTTTATCTTCTTGCCGCGTTGCATTAAGTGCATGAGTATTTTCATGTCGCTTTAAAGTCCCTTCTCTACCCCAATTATCTAAACTACGTAATAAACCTCCTTCGCTCACATTAATTCCATGGACAGCTGGCGTATACATAGCTCCAGCAGCACCCCAAGCATCTCCTTGAGATTCATAAAATTTTATGAAATCTGAATATGTTCCTTCAGGATAAAGTTTTTTATAATTTTGAAACTCTTCTTTATTAGCGGGTGTCATTCTACCTTGCCACCATCTAGGTAAATCCTCATATGTATCAGCCTCTTTTATTTGATTAAAAAAATCTTGCGATCTAAGTTTTATACCTAATTCTCCATCTGGATAAGTCTTTACGGCTGCTAAATTAGTTAGTTGTCTTTTGAGTTCATCACCACCGAGTTGGTCATCATATCTTCCAGTATTTTTTCTATCTATTAACCAATTTCCTACTTCTCCTTGAGTAGGACTAAACATTTCAGTTGTAATTCCAGACAAATCTTCTGGAATCTCATCACCTTCTAATAAAGGTAGTTCATAATTTGTTTCTAAATATTCTCTTAAATCCTCTGTATTTTCCCCAGAAAACTTTGGTTTTACTTGCCTAACATTTCTAATAAAATCATCTTTAGACATATTACTTCGCTTATCTCTTAAATCTGTTGCTTGCTTAAGAGGTGACTTTGAGATAAACTTATGTTTCCAATTTTTTTTCATTTTTGTTTATAATACTATTACTACATCAAATTCTTTTATTACAGTGTATAAAACCTTATCAATTTCTACTTTAAATCCCGCATGCCTATCGTAATATATTTTATCAGAAGGTTTTAATATTTTAACTTCATCTCCTACTTTAATAACTTCTCCTTCTCTATATCTAATATCCTCTCTATTTTCTTCTCCTAAAATTAAACCACCTTCTGTTTTTACTGTACTTTCATCATGTGTTTTAATAACTATATATTTCCCAATCGCTTTCATGCTCTTAAATTATTAATTACACAATTAGTAGATAATATAGTAGTAGCTACTGAAGCCGCATTCTTCAATGCACTCTTTGTTACTAGTAAGGGATCTATTATTCCGGACTTTACCATATTCACCGTTTTACCTGTAACCACATCTAATCCTCTTCCTTTTACACTAGGAGTATCATAATCATCAATTCCAGCATTTGCTAAAATTGTTAAATAAGGAGATTTTATTGCTTCTAACAATAACTGTTCTGGCAGTGATTTAACTTTTATTTGCTGTGCAGCATTCAACAAAGCTACTCCTCCTCCAGACACTATTCCTTCTTTAATTGCGGCTTTTGTAGCACAAATAGCATCTTCTACTCTATCTTTCTTTTCTTTTAATTCAACCTCAGAATTAGCTCCGACTTTTACAACTGCTACTTTGGCAGATAATCTAGCTAATCTTTTTTCTTGATTAGTAATTGAATTAGGATTAGATAAGGTAGATATTTCTTTTTTAATATTTTCTATAACCTCTTGTACTTCGTCAGGTATTTTATCTAATTGCAAAATAGTATCATGATCAGTCGATGTTGATTTTACACATTCACCTAAATGTTCTACTTGTATTAAATCTAAATCGTCTCCTAATTCTTCATTAATGATTGTAGCTCCTGTTAACATAGCTAAATCCTGCAGAGTAACTCGTTTATTAACCCCATACGTAGGAGCGTTTATTATATTAATTTTTATATTACCTTTAATTCTATTCATAGCTAAAGCATTTCCAACTTGAGGATCTACATCAGCTATTATCAATAAACTTTTTTTATTCTTTATAATATACTCTAATACGCTTTGTATTTTCCTAATATTATCAATAGTACTTTCTACTATTAAAACTAAAGGATTATCTAATTCGGCAACCCCTTTTTCTTTATTAGTTAAGAAATGAGAATTATATACTCCTTGATCATACTGAACACCTTCGATTTTTTCTACTATTGTTTCAGGTAAATCGTGAGTTTCCATTAATACAATCCCCGTTTCATCAACCATTTTGAAAGCATTAGATATTATTTTACCTAAATACTTATCGTTATTAGCTGATATAGTAGCTACTTGTTCTATTCTATCACCCTTCACGTCGAAAGAGTTTTTCTCAAGGTATTGCACTACTTTGTTAACAGCTAAATTTATTCCTTCTTTTATTTTTCTCGGCGATTCCGATTTTATCGCTTTATATGCCTCTTGTAATATTGCTTGCGCTAAAACCGTGGCAGTCGTAGTACCATCACCAGCTTCTCTCACTGTTTTTCTTGCAGCTTGTTTTAGTAATTTAGATCCTATATTTTCCACTGGATCTAATAAAACTATACTTTCTGCAACAGTGACTCCATCTTTAGTAATAACAGGATTACCATGTGTATCTTCCATTATTACACATTGACCACTTGCTCCTAAAGTAGAGCTAACAGCTTTAGTGAGTTTATTTATTCCTTCGAATATTTTGTTTTTAGCATCCTCACCGAAGTTGAGATGCTTTACTATTGTTTCATTCATTTTATTTAATTAAATTTAATTGTTATTTTATTATTCAGGATTAAATGTTGTAGGATTTAAACTACCTGCGATAATAAAAGTTTTATCACCATCCTGATTAGCCCAAGTACCGACAGATACATTATATTCAGTTCTAATTTCACCACCTAACACTGGTTGACTTAACCAATGAAACCAAGCTACAGATTTATCAGCAAGGCTCCCTACTCCATAAAATTTATTTAATTTCCCTCCTTGTGGAGCATGGTCCCAACCTCTTATTGATGGTGTAACACCCATATTAGATTCTACATCTGTAATATCAACACCTGCATTATTAGTTCTACTTGTGCTAAGCCCTGCTGCAAGTGGATCTATGCCTTGTAATCCTAATACATTTGAAGCGGGAGTGGTACCCGTTACATCAAATGCACTTACACCTAATGTATTTGGTAATGCAGCCGCTTCAGGACCTAACTCGAATTCTATCCAGAAATCTATATATACTTGTTTATTTATTATATAATAGTGTCCCTCTTGCGCGGTATATACAAACCCACTAATTAATCCATTTAAATCTTCTAATGTTCCTGTTCCATCAAGTCCTTGTGTTACTAAAATAGGAGTAAATATACCTTCCGCTTCAGATACACCACCTCCACCACCTGCTATAGCTACTTCTACCAAACCTGCTCCAGTAGTTGAAGCAATTACACCAGCTCCAGTGAAGTTTATTAATTTTGTAGCTAGTTCTACATTTACACCTTCGTCTTGTATTGCTATTTCTTTATTTGCCCAACTCGGGAAAGGTCCAATAGGATCTACTACTAACACTTGATTAGAAACACTACCAGTTGGATTAGTCGTTGAAGTACCTATACCTAATACCTTCATTGAAGTAGTAGTATTAGCATACAACATATCACCTACAGTCCCACCAAAACTCAAATCTACAGTACCGGCTCCTGTTATAGGTGCAGGATTAGTAACGAATGTTATTCCACTAGCAACACCCATTGCATTTGTTGCGCCAACACTTGTTACTGTGCCGCCAGTAGCAGGGGCATCAATTTGTAAATTATTACCAGCTAAATCTGTTAGTGTAATATTAGCGCCAGCTACTAATGTAACTGTATCAACACTTGCATCCGATCCAGTTAATATAATATCCATGTTTGCAGGAGTTACACCGTTCGCGGCTCCAGTAAGATTATATGTAGTATTAGTATCAACGGCTGTTGAATTTATAGTTATATTAGAACCAGTATCGGTTATTGATATATCTGTCCCTCCTATGATTTCTACTATATCAACACTTCCATCACTCCCTATTAATTTAAGATCTACGTTTCCTCCTCCATTAAGAGCTGATGAAAGATCATATGTAGTAGCTAAACTAACAACATCACTAAGTAATGCTGTTTTAGTATAATTATTGTCTGATGCATCAGTAATTACAACGGAATCTTCTTTTTCAGGATCAACCTTGCTGTATGTATATATTATTGCCATTAGGTCAATTTTTAATTTTTAATATTTTTAATGTGTTTGTTAGAATTACTTATTCACCTGTGAAATAGGAAATTTACATAAGATGTAGAGAAGTATTGCCCACCGACCTATTTTTTTTTCCTTTTTTTCCTAACCAAAATCGTTTTTAAAAACCCGGCCCCCCCTTTTTTTTCCAATCTTTTCATAAAGCTTTTGGCCCCCCCTGCTTCCCTCCCCTCCTCCTCTCTATATTTCACGAACATAATACGATCACTACTAGATAATATATATAATCCATCTGGCCTGGTTCTGTAATAAGATCGGAAGACTATACTCCACAGCACTCGATATTCTCTGTTATCTTCTATTAATACTTCACGATATAAATACGATCGATGTTAGATAATATATATATAAACTAACAAACTAAAACTTAAATTATGAAAACAGAAATATTATGCACTATCGACGAATTAAATCAGTATTTAAACGGCAACGTAACTGACAAAGGCTTAGCAGAGCAATTAGAAATATTATTAACAAAACTTAATAAATAATTACAATGTAAATACGACAACAAATAGATAATATAAATGTAAACAAACAAACAAATATAAATTAAATTAATAACTAAATAAAAACTATCAATTATGACTAAATTAACTAAAAAAAGATTTGTAATAAGCAAATCGCTAATCGGAAAAAATGTTGAAATAACTTTCACAAATAAAAAAGATGAAACTTATACTTACAATCACGACGAAGTATTTTCACTAAATCAAGAAAGATTACTAAGTATGAAATGTTTTAATGAGTATGGAAATTACACAAATAGTAATAAAATACCAAACTGGGCGAAGTAAACTCAGTTTGTATAAACATGAAGTGGACAGTCTGAGATTTTAAATCAAGAAAGTATTTCACTCATGAAACCACAGTCCAGTTAGTTCCATATTTACTGGTAAATCAAATATGAATATGTAAATTCTCACTTGGAAGTATAATAGTAGTTCGATTCTACTTATGAGAACTATGACATTAGCCCCTTACTAACTAGTATTAGTGCCTATTGTCACACTTTTAATAAAATATTAAAATATCTATGTAAGATATTGAGATATCAAGTGTTAAACTAGAACAACAATTTTAACTAATTAATAAATATACACTCTTATGACAAATCAAAATTACAACAAATTAGACAAGAAAACAGAATTTAAAATATATATAATAATAAGTATTTTATTAACAACAATTATTACACTTGACTATTTAAATGTAGGTTTACCATGTTTTTTTTAACAAACTAAATACGACACTTAATAGATAATATATATATAAATAACAAAATAAAATTAAACAAAATGTATAAATCAACTCATATAAAAACAAAGAAATTAAAACAAAATAATCAAATTTATATTGGTTTTTACTTGAAAGACTTATATTCAAATAGACTTTTAAATAAATTAATCACTAAAGTAAATAATTTTAATTACTCAGGTTTAACTTATTTTAACAAATTTGACTTACCAAAATCAATATTAGAAATTATATAAAATAGAAATTATGAAAAAGATAATAATAACAATAAGTATATTCACTGTAGTATCATGTAGTACACATAAGACAAGTTATACTTCAATAGAATTAGCAATAGAAAATGTAGAAAACTATATAGAATGGTTAGATGAAGATTTATATCAAGGAAATGTAAGTCAAGAAGAATATGACTTAATGAAAGAATCTTATTTAGAAACTTTAACATTATTAAATAAATAGAAATTATGGAAAATAAAGAAACTCTCGTAGAATTAATAGAAAATAACGAATTAACAAAATATCAACTTGATTACATACTAAAATGGATACAAGGTAATGGATATGTAAGTGAATAAAATAGAAATTATGAAAGAATATAAATGGAATGAAGATACTTTAAATCACTTTGAATTTATAAGTGATTATGCAACAGTAAATGAAGTATACAATATGATAAAAGAATTCGTAGAATTAGATTGTCAATTAGAAGAAGGAGAAACTGAGAAAGACTTAGTTGAAGATTTAATGAATAAAATATATAAAAATGAGTAAATATGTAGATAGAATATTAGATGAAGTGCATTTTAATTTTGAAAGACACTTTGATTATGAAGAAAAAGTAGAATTTGTAGAAGAATTAATATCAGAATTGAAAAATCTAATGGATAGATTAGATGATGAATTAGAAGATGATGAAGATAATGATATTGACTACGTTGATGAAAACATACCTTTTGGTAGATTACCAAGATAAAAAATTAAATAAAAAAAAATTATGTATAAAGTTAGATTAAGAAAACGATATGGAAAGTATTACGATGAAATAGCAATATTTCATGAAGAGTATTACGCTAGAGAATTCGTTGATGCAATTAAAAGTAAATTGTACAATGTAGTTATTACAATTGTAAAAGAAAATCACACTAGATATGAAAAAATAAATTATAACCTCCAAAAATATGAATAATAAAGATAAATATAAAGAAGCATTAAAAAGTGCTTGGCTAACTCAAACTTTCAGTAAAAGTATGCCAGAAAGAAAAGAAATTATAGTAGATAGTGGATACGTAACAACTCATTATAGTGGACCAAAAGGATACTCTGAGTATTCTACACTACAACGTGAAAATGCTGAAAACTATGCTCGAAAAGAATTAAAAAAAGACAAATATAAAGATTATAAATTAATAATTATAAAGCAATGATAAGTATAATAACAATATATTTAGTGTTAGGTTTAATAAAGACTTTAGCACTAATTATGAAAATTAAAGAAGAGAAATTATGACAAAAGAATTATTAAAAGAATTAAAAGAATTAAAAGAAGATTCTAAATTATATTTAGAAGAATTTTTAAAAGAAGATGGAGAAGCAAAAGTGCATTACCCTACAATAAAAGATTATGATAGATGTATAGGTGATTTAGATGAAGAATTTTATTATAGAATATATGATTTAGCAATATATAATATAACAAGTAGATTATTAAATAAATATACAAATAAATAGAAATTATGGAAGAAAATTACCTTAAAATAAAAGCAAAAGTAGTGTTATCAGATATGCCAGTGGATATAGAATTAGAAGTGGAGGATAAAGATTGGATATTTGCTGACCCACAAGAAAGAGCAGTTATTATTTGGAATTATCTTTATGAAAAGTATCCAGTAAATATGAGGATTGCTTTGAATGTAATTGAAAATTACCCATTAAGTAGTTATGTATACTCTTGGGAGTATGATTAAAATAGAAATTATGACAAAGAAACAAGAAATTAAAAACAAAATGAACAAAACTCCAGGTGGATTATGCTGTATATCAGTGGATAGAGATGGTAATTTAACATCACCAATATTTGGTATACCATATGGTGGACCAACAGAAACGATAACTATATACAGAAATTCAGTGGAAGAATTACTACAAGAAATTGATAGAATGTCTACACATATTAAAAGAAAGTATGGAAGTCCTTATGGAAATCAAACTTGTGACTGGAGTTAAAATAAAAAAAACATGAAATTTAAAGTAATAAACGAAAGAACAAAAGAAGTGGTGGGTAGTGGATTAGCTATTCACGGTGCTAGAGAAGTAGCAAAGAAATATAATATAAATGAAAAAGTAGATTATTTTTGTGTTCAAGAAGAAAAGAAATTAGATTTAAACTCTTTAGAATACTTAATAAAGAAATACCCTAACGACGCGGCTTTAGGTGGTGCTATTAGAAAACAATATAAAAGATGAAAAAGATTTTAACTATTATATTTGGAGTACTTTTAACTCCATTTACACTACTATATACATTAATAGAATTAATAATAAATTATGAAAAAGAGAACATTAAATGAATTAAGACAAGTAAAAGAGTATGGTTGGACACCAAAGCCAACTGAAGATTTAGTAAAGACATCAATTAGAATCAAGCAAAAGATACAAGCTGAAATAAATAGTAAACAAGATCAAGTAGCACAGAAACTAGATATGATACTAGATTTAGAAGATATAATTAGGACAGAAATGTTTAAAGTTGGATTACATCCTGAAGAATATCCAGAGCATGAGTTTGAAGTAGGCGAAGCATTTAGAGAATTATTCGAATATGCTTTAAATGAATTGGAATATCATTATTTTAATTACCATATTAAATAAAATATATCACATGTTAAAATTAGAATTCAATAGTATAGAAGAAATGCAAGAGTTTTTCTTCAATGATGATAGAGATTATGAATTAATTTACGATAACACTTATAAATGTATCGAAAAAGCA
>Ga0080013_1000668_pt1 | contig 47901 bp, 52 predicted proteins | sample ETNvirenome_6_85_FD_69236 | JGI IMG/M metagenome (GOLD analysis project Ga0080013, IMG submission 69236) | Marine viral communities from the Pacific Ocean - ETNP_6_85 (SPADES assembly) (version 2) | ecosystem: Environmental > Aquatic > Marine > Oceanic | place: Pacific Ocean | collected 2013-06-19
CGGAATTGGGATAGCTACTTAGTTGATGGAAAAGTACGAAGACTGACACCGACTGAATGTGAACGATTGCAAGGCTTCCCAGATAATTACACCCAGATTCCATGGAATGGTAAGCCCAAAGAAGAGTGTCCAGTGTCGAAAAGGTATGAAGCAGTAGGTCGTTCCATGTCAATTAACGTAATGGAATTCTTAGGCGAAAGGATTAATGCAGTAGAAAAGACTTTGTGAATAACCTGTGGATAAGATAACTCCGTTTAAATTTGAAGAAGTAAAAGACTTTGATCGGCATATAGACCTGTCCATTCCTAATTATCAAACCCTTAACTTACTCTTTACTTCCATAACTAAAGAATTTGCTCAACCAGAAAGTAAGGTTATTGACTTGGGGTGTTCTACAGGCAGATTTCTTTCTTCACTACCAAAAGTAGAGGGATGCGAATACATAGGGATAGACACGATTTCTATGCGAAGGCATGAAGAATTTAATTTTATACAGGAAGATTGCGAAAAAGCTTTAAAAAGTTTAATGGCAACGGATGTTTCAGTAATAGTCTCTATGTTTTTTTTACAGTTTTTAGGATATAAAAAGAGAGACAGGATATTAAAACAAATAAAATATTTAATAGAAAAAGGAGCAGTATTCCTTGTTTCTGAAAAGGTTTATTTGGATGATACTCGGTTACAGAATTTGATACACCGATTACACATTCAGAATAAAAGGAAAGGTTTTACGGACAAAGAGATATTAGATAAGGATAGGCAATTAGCTATATCAATGTTTTGCCAAACCGAATATGAACTTGAAGCAGAATTGAAAGCTTTGGGAAAGGTAAACAAGGTTTGGCAGTCGTATAACTTTATGGGTTATGTAATACAAAAGAAGGAGTAAAAATGAGCAGTATAAGAGAAATGGCTATGTCTTTTGAGGCAGTGCAAAGCTATATGAGGAAGGATGTTAAGGGGGTTAATTTAACTCTAGTCATACATCCAGAAGACGTACCCGAAGATTTGTTTAGGCAACCTACGGGATCACGGTATCAAGTAGCTATGGTACTTATCAATGACCAAGAAGAACCCGTGATGCCAAAGATTAAAGGAGAAGGCAAGAAAGCAGTCGCTCAAGCAGGGTTGTTGTGTCGGGAAATAGAGTTCTGGGATTTTCTGGGAGTTAAATCAGAGATAGAGGCTGTGAAGGAGTTAAGGGAAAGGCTTGGGGTAGAGAGTCGTTCCGAGTTATCAGAAGATAAAGAAGCGAGAGCAAAATTTAAGGAGTTATTAGATGAATTTAACTCCATTACATGAAGATAAAAAAAAGAAGTGGTGGGCATGGCATAAAGAGAACCCGCAGGTATGGAATTTATTCCAGAAATTTACTTTTCAAGCGATAAGGTCTGGCAGGAAGAATTACAGTCATTGGGCAATAATACAACGCATACGTTGGGAAACTGATATAGTTACCAAGGGGAATCCGTTTAAGATATCAAACGATTGGATAGCTTATTACGCTAGGTATTTTATGCACATTTATCCAGAATACAAAGGATTCTTTAAAATCAAACCGTTAAAACATGAGAGAGGGAGTAATGCGATTATTCAAGAAAAAGAAGAAGAAACCCGCCTTAGATCAGAAGAACGATATAAAACCCATTGATTTACCAATAGGATTAGAGAAGAAAAAAATCAGGAAAAGCCGCAGCAAAAACCTGATGGGGCTATCCGTTGCGGATAATGACTCTGAAACCATTAATAAATAAGGCTCAGAGTTTTATGAGAAGAAAAGCCCGGAACGCTGCTTGAGTTACTCACAACGAATAATAAGGAGGAAACGTTGATATGGTAAGAACATTTAGACAACCAATGTTAATAGAAAAAATCAAGTCTCCCAAAAAGACTTGCCAATCTAGAACTAAAAATATTTCAACTTCAACAATGAATAAGCACCAGAGAAGAATGAGGGGGAGGAAAATATATAGAGGACAAGGACGTTAAATATTGAACATTCAATATTTAAGGTCTTACTTTACCTCTATCTAATTCTTTATGTAAATTAATCCTATTTCTTCTGGCATCTTTTAGAATTATGTTACGAGTGGCTTGTATGCCAGTTAATTGTTCTGTTTTTTCTTGTGCAGATAATATATTACTTCTAAGAACTTCTGCTTCTTTATCTCTCGATTGCGATAATAATTCTGCTTGTTGCTCAAGTGTCGAGTTTAATGCTTGTAAAAATCCCCTATATTCTATTCTATATTTATCACTCAAATTATAAGCAAATGGATCGCCAGAATTTAATGCTCTCTTTTCCATTTCATTCATTGTTTTTATCAGATTAGTTACAGTATCTTGTAGTTCATAAAACTCATTTTCAAGACCTCTCATTTCTGGAGGTAGTAGTAATGAACCAATTAAAGGCTTTTCATCTATACGCATGGCTCTTTTTGAAGGCAAATCGAGGTTCTCTCTAAGCAACCCGTCTAAGCTAGTAGCAAACCAAACACCATAAGTACCTGTCAATCCTTTCCACGAATTTTCTATTTTCAATGGAGACATCCCTGTCTCTTGTCCTATTTTTGTAAATAGATTGTTTGTAGAGGGACGATATTGCAATTCTTTATCTAGACTTTGCATATAATGAGGTACAACAGGCTGTCCTGTAAAGAAGTTATAGTTTGCCCACGCTTCCGTAACTGTTTTTATTAGAGGTGCTTGAAATGGGTTGATAGCTAATGTACTACCCATATTTCTCTTCATACTATCCCAAAAATCTTCAGAAGTTTGGTCTTCAGCATAATAACGTATTATATTTTCGGGAACTGTTTTAACAAGTAATCCCACTTCAAACGGTGTAGGTACTCCTATTGTTTCTCCAGTAAAATTCTTACTTCCGGGAACAATCCAATAGTTATCTCTTACCTCTTCGGTAGCTTCTTTATATTCATCACTATCTTTAACTGCCAACCAATATAGAGGAGTAAGCGACATTAAAGCACCAAAACGCAACGCTGTTCCCGCTATCTTTTGATTTCTGGTTAGTCCTCTCTTTCCATATCTACCTGTTATCCCTCTATAGAATACATCCACACCCTGTAGTCTAGGATTTTGGAACGGTACTGCAACCGCCATAAGTTGCATAAAATTACTCTTACCTCTTCGGGTAAAGTTAAGAACTTCCATAGCTTGATAGATAGCCTCTGCTTCATTACCTGTTTCCCTTAATATATCCTCATAGACCGCCAAACGAGTAGCTGCATCTGAGGATAGCGTGCCTTGACCTGCGAACTCCCACAGACCTCTAATAATATCAAAAGGTATCATGGCTATAGATGTTGGTGTGCTACGGTTGTTGATACCCTCTTGGCGATAAGCGTTTTTAATAAGCTTATCGGTTCGGTCAATATCTTTAACCACATTATCGTAACCAGCTATAACTCCTGCCCTTCTGAGTTTATGGAAGCCTTCTGGCATGATGTCCACATCCAAGCCAAACGGAAGTCTTGCTGCGATCAGTCCCGCCCAGATTCTTGTCCAGTTTTTAATAGATGTTAATAGTGGTAGCCATCTACCGCCAAGTAGTGCCCATGCAGACACGGAATCTCTTACGACCTGTCTAACCCAGAAGTCAGGTGTTCTCGTAATCAAAGCACTTACGGCTTCTTTAGGCACTCTTAATAAAGAGTACATGAATCCGCTAAATGTATTTAAACCACCCTCAAAATTTTGAAAAGCTTCTAATATATTTACGTCAGCAACTCTAAACGACTTAAATTTACCGCCAACTCTTATCCTTATTATATCTGATCCAGAAGTATTATTAGAAACCTGTTCTGCAAAATTTGGACCTAGTTCTAGCAAGTCTCTAACAACTCTGTTGGCGGCTACGTTCTTCATCCCCAACATAATAGCTGCTCTTAGATTTTGTGCTATGCCTGTTATTGGGTCAACAATGTCTTTCTCTTTACTGCCTTTAGCTTTGGTGAAAATACTTTTACCTAATGATAATCCTCTAAATATATTGGGTCCTTTGGTAAGCTGTTTGCCGTCTTTATCCACTCCAACCATGCGATAGAATGGAAAGTAATCTGCATTTGCAGTCCAGATTTTAGCTGTGCTTTTATCTAATACTCCTGTATCTACTAAAAACTGAACAACGTTAGCATCCCACCTATCGTAAGCATCTGACATTTCTTTCAATATAGGATAATCTTTCAAAAGTTTTTTTGCATCCTTTCTATCCTGTGCCGATGTTTTAACGGGTTTGCCTTCGGCATTAAAGCGTTTTTCTCTTTTAGCTATGCGTACTGCTTGAAATGCCCACAATAACTGAGGATTTGTAAAAGCTGGTTTAAGGAATTCTAGCGGACCATCAATAGGCTTACCGTCTATCGTAGATACATCTTCTACTCTTATATAACCTTTCCCGCCTTGTGAAGATTCATCATAAACTGGGACACCTTCCATGAGAGCAGATTTGAATATCTCTCCCGATCTATCTGAAAGCATTAATGCAGAATTTGCAGATATATTAGCCGTTTCCATATCATCTTTCATTCTCCTTTTTTTGTTGGCATCTATGCTGACATCTGCAAATCTAGCGTATCTATCTACTAACTGCTCACGAATAAATGTTTCATCAATACCCTTGGCAGCATCCAAAATCTTTTCCCCTATGGTACTGTCGTCCATTTTATCCCTGATCGTAACCTTTTTAATTAAAGCTTCAGCCTTATCATTTAGTTTTTTACCTGAACTTTTTAAAGAGTATTTGGTACGCAACGACTGGGGAATAATATCGGCTTCGGGTTTTTTTAACTCGGCTCGATAAGCCATGTAGATTGCATCAGCAGATGCGTTGAGGTTGAACTTGGGAACTAACCCAGCAGAAACCATTCTTTCGTTGATGCCTTTAGCACCCTCAATGGCTTCTTGTATACTTATGTCGTCAGATTTTGAGACAATTTCGGGTATAACTTCTTGAATAGGAGTTTCGCCTGTCTCTCTGATTCCACTTCTAAGGTTTCTTCGTTCTCTACCGATTGTAGAGGGGAGAATTCCTGTGTCTTCTCTAATGATTTCTTCTTGTTGTCTGCCATTATTATCTATCCATGCAAATCCGTCTCCTAAGTATTTTACCCTATGATAAGTGTCAATGGGAGTATTTCCTATTTCTGCTATATAAGAAGGAGGAACTAATCTACCTGTGCGAGTAAAACGTAGATACATTCTTGATTGAACTACAGGCTCACTAACATCTACGACTACGGTATTAACCGTATAGCCTAATTCTTTCAACTCACGCATTTGATTTAAAGTAAGCTGTCTTTTCCCTACCGCACCAATCCTAGGGATTAAAATGTCTTTACCTTCGGCAAGCATCTTTTTCCTAGCAACCATAGCTAACATGGAAGCTTCTTTGTGTACAGCATTGGCTCCCGTTCCGTCTCCGTATTCGGGAATAAAACGTTTTACATCATCGCTATCAATAATAGCTAGGTTTTTATCCCTTGCTACAGCTTCTGCAAAATATGATTTACCTGAAGCTGGGGGTCCCAGAAAGTACCAAGCAATTTTGTTATTACCTACTTTTCCGTCTGCATAGCTCTCTGCTTTCTTTATAGTGGCATCAATAACATTCCTCACTCCCTTGACTTTCTTGCCGTCAATAACGAATTCCCGGTTGTTTGCGTAAGCGGGATTAATAACCCAGTTTTCTCCGTATCTTTGTTGATATTTCTCTATAGTTACAGGAAGCGAGTGCATTCTTCTCAACCCCTCTACTATAGCAGGATGTTCCATAAGGTCATTAGACTCTACTCCAGAATCCAATAACTCCGATAAATTTGTTTTACTCTTAATAAATTCCTGATCAGTAGTAGGGTAGGCTAACTTATATTTAACATCTTTCTGTCCTACCCTGTAGGCAGGAGTTGGATATCTTTTTAAATTTTTTCTAATCCATTTACCTCTTCTGCTCGGTTCGGGTTGTGCCATATATTCAGCAAAGTTATCTCCGTAAGGGAAGCGGTAAGTATTTCTTGGTACTGTTTTTTCTTTTTCTAAATATTCTGGAGAACTCGCTAGGGCAGTTTCTCCCATTTCTCGTAACATGGTTTCACTTGCAGAAGCTTCTGGAAAAAAGTTAAAGGGGAAGTTAAAACTAAACATCCTTTCATCAAGGCGTTCTTCTTGAGAAAGAGTTTCTTTAGTTGTTCTTTTCCCATCAACAGTTATAGATGAAATTACTGGTTTTCTAATGTCTGTATATTCAGCAACTATATTTCTTACCCTATCAAGAGTTTCTGGCGTGGTGTAATTTACATAATCTAAATTGCCTTGTGCTTCAGCCGTTTCTTGAACAGTTATTAAACTGTCTGAATTCACTACTAATTCATTTTCCCAGTACCCTAAAGGCTGAAATGCGTCTACGTTGATAAGAACTTCACTCTTATCTATTAGCCAAGATTGCAGACCAAAACCAGATTTACTAGCACGATCTATTTTTCTCGCAAAGGCAAATGACTTAGCTACTTCAGGGCTCAATGTGACGGGCACCACTTGATCTGACAGAATTTCAGCTCCTGCAACAGAACTGCCTCGGTAAACTCTAATTTTATCTGGAAAATCCACTAAAGATTTTTGCGTAATATCCATTATTTCTTGTGCTGCTTTGTCTACCTGATCTTCAGTCAATTCTTGATTTTCAACCCACAGCTTAAGCATATTCAGTGATGACTCTACACTCTTTTTGTTGAATACATTAAACACATCCCTAAACCTTTCAGAACCTGTCTGTCCTATAGGTCCCGAACTTAAATCAAATAAATCTCCAGTTAAACCAGTTAATTTGTATTTAATTTTAGAAGTCGGCTTAATAGGAGCGGTAGGAGGAGTTACAGGAGTACCAGTATTGAATATTGTTTTTACATATCTAACAGTAGGCTCTACAGGATCATAAGCAACCTCTGTACCTCCAACTAAAGAATTATTTCCCACTATAAAGAAAGTATCTTTATTAACTAGCCAAGCAGGAGGTCTCATGGCAAACATAACATCAGTGGTCATTAATATAGCACTTCTTTTTATTGTAAATTCAGTTATAGATGTAGGGTCTCCTTGTACAGAAAAAGGTGCAAGTGTGCGACCATCAGCAATAGCTTGAGCTTCAATTAAACTTGGAGTTAAAGCACTCTTCTTTCTTATATTGCCAACAAGATAAAGAGTAATATCATTTGAAGGCTCAGAATAACCCATTTGCTTTAATCTTTTTTGAGAATAATAATATAATTGCTGTTGAGCATCCTTAATTTCTAGGTCACTTAATCTTCTACCATAATTTCTTTTTAAACGAGTATCATCAGCTATAGTTTGATCAAACAAAGCAAGTGGTATCTGCGTTATGTCATTTCCATATTTCTGCTGTCTAGCATAAGCTATAAATTCTGACATAACTGTAGTAGGTCTTTTCACTACATCAGATAGTTTAAACCTTAAATTAGGAGCATCTTTTAAAGGACGAAACTCTATAGGCATCTCTACATCAGCTTCTCCTCCTATATAGTCATCTGAATCTATATTGCCTACACCTGTAGCGGTTTGTAAAAAACCAACATAATCTTGCATTATTCTTGGAGTTCTAACTGCTCTAGGTTGAACTTCATAGGTACCTGCGGGTCGTCCTTGACTATCTTCTAAATTAATAATGACTGGTTTTTTAGTTTGGTCTGTTCTTTCTCTTTCTCCCATTGTTCCATTTACAATCTTATCGAAAATATCATCATAAGTTTGGTAGCCAGCATCATTTAAACCGTTGTTAATTGCAGTAAAAAACTTCTTTATTCTTTCTAAAAAAGCCCTTGGCTGACCTGCTACATTTTTTTTCTGGTCTAAGTAATGCTCAAACAATAAAGCTACTGCTTCTTCTTGTGCTGTATCTACATTTATATCCAAACCTTCCATTGTCTTATATCTAAAATCTATAGCTTCAAAGTAAGTCGGATTTTTACCTAATGCTGTAGGGTAAACTTCTTTCATGGCATCTACATTTTTAGTGCCGATAAGTTCTCCTAATTCTTTATTTCCTATAGGCGTACTCACAATGTAATTTACAAGATTATTCCATTCTGTTTGTGAAAATAAATCTAAGAATCTTATTGCGTGTATTCCCTCATGTCCCAAAGTACGAATCAGATTACTTAAAACTTCTGCTTCTGATGTTGCTCCCTCTTTTGCCTTACCTAAAGCAAGAAATATTTCCTTCCAAACGGGGTTGAATGCACCATCGGCATCTGGATTAGTTTGCCCTTGTATTTCTTGTATAGCAGTATCTAATCTAAGGGCAATATCATTTAATCCCATCCGATTTAATTCTTCTACAGCATAATTTCTAAACTTTCTTATCTCTTTTTGTTCTTCTTGTGTTTGCGGATCAGTAGCGTTAGCTACCTGTTGTGCTCTTAATAATGACCAATCACCGTTTTTATTAAATTTATATTTACTACCCCTTTTATCAACAATACCAGCACTTACTAAGTCTTCTCTTAAACGAGTAGCAACTCTTTTAGAACTAACATCTTGTGGATTTAATCCTAAAGAAACTGCTATGGTTGATAAATTGGGGATATTACCTGCATTTAAAGAATCAACAACTCGGTTGTATTCTTCCATAGAGTATGGACGAGGAGAGAAATCTGGTAGGGAAATAGTTGTTCCTTCGTGAACAGGAAGGGAAGTAAGAAAAGCATATACTAATCGCTTCTGTGGATTAGACATCTTATTGATATTTGGTTCGCCAGTTAATTTTAAAGCGAGTGATTTGAATGCGTTTGAATTAACATTAACCTCTACATTGATTCTCTTCTTGAGGTTCTCAAACATTTTTGCCGTAACATTCTTGGGAACATTAGGATTAAGATGAACTGCCTTTTTATTCATCAAGGCATCAAAATCTTGGTTACTTAAATCATTAATAATAGAAATAGCATCAACGCCTGTTGCATCTTCACCTATTGCATTTATTAAACGCTCATAAGCTGCTGGATTAAAGTCAAGTATATTTTCTCTAATTTCTTCTATCTCTAGCTGACCCAGATAAGGGTTAAGCATTTGATTACCAAAACTATTAACAAAACCACCCTTCTCTTCGTCTACATTAAGACCCTGCATTCTAGCTCTATCTGATTTTTGTTTATTTGCGTAAACACCAGCATAGACTTTATTGAGAGCACCAGATGTTTCTGTAGCTTCTTCTATTGTTTCGTAGCTTTCACCTATCTTTTGGGTAAAAGTATCTACTATTTCAAAACCACCTTGACCATCAGATCGAACAAAAAACTGATTTGGTGCAGTAATTTTTGTATCTCCAGTATTAGCTTCAACTGAAATATTTGGATTTTCTAAATAAAGAGGTAGAGCATTATGTAATGGTATTCCAGTGTCGTATAATTCAGTTCCTAGTGGAGTTGTAACGGTAGCTTCTTGTCGTATAACTTCACCTGTTTCAAGCTTTCCTGCTAATTCTTCTAAACCAAGCTTCACTCCTTGTTTCTTTATATTTTGAACCTGTTCTATAACATCTGAAAATGCTTCTTGTTTTAGATGATTAGGACGAGCAAATCTAACCGTAGAACTCAAAATTCCTAACCCCATATCTGCTGGAACAAAAGCAGCTTCTCCTAATGCTTCTCCCAATACTTCACCGTAGGATATCTTTTCTCCTTCTTCTAAAGTGGCTAACTGGGCAAAGTATTCAGCACCTGCGGGGAGAGTTGTTTGAATGGGGGTTTGAGCAAGGAAGTTTATAGCATATTGAGTAGGCTTACTCACAGGTACTTCTACAGGTTTTTTAATAAATGGCATGACAGAACGGTGAGAACGAGTAATAGTCGCAGGAGCAATAATTCTGGTTGCTATTCCTCCCGTAATCCCATCAATAGAACCAATAATAGCTCCTCTTTTGAGGGCATAATCATTAGCTTCTTCCATCATTTCAGGATCGTTTACAAATTTATCTATGGAATCAAGATTTGTAGTGTCCATGCCTTTTGCTTTAAGATATTCATGGACAGAATGACTGTATTCTATGCCTCCAGAAACTGTTCCTGTTCCTACAAGCTGACCTCCTATTTGCGGGATAGCTCTAGCTTTTCTTAATAGAGCTCCAACTCCAAAAGCTGTGCCTAATATAGCTGATGTGGCTACAGCAGATCGTCCTAGCAAATCTCCCATGAAGTCTCCTTTTTGAGAACGATCAAGGTCATTCCAAAAAGTAGAGAAGGCTTTCTTAACTCCCTTTCTTAATCCGGGTTCTCCGTGTGATTGTTCTATGACCCATTTAAAAGAATCGCTGACTTCCGTTTCTTCACTAACTTTTTCTATCCGTCTGAAATCTTCATGGAGGTCTTCTAGATTTTGTTTTAAACCTTTTCTGGACTTTTCTTCCATACCAATCATCGCAGAAGAAATAGGTTGACCGGGGAACATCTCTGGAATACCAGAAGGTTTTTGTGTTCCGTTTATCTTTATATGAAGTTCTTGAAGTTTTTTCTTTTCTTCATCAGAAATAGTTCCAGATTCTTCTTTTAATTTAAGTTCATTGTATTCAACTTCAGCTTCGTCTAATTCAGTCTTTAATGCAGCTAAGTTTTTTAAACCAAGCTCTCTATCAAAAGTAGTTTGCATTCCCTGTATAGTGGAAGCAGCACCAGCTTTAACTTGTTCTAAAAAGGGATCACCTTCACTAACAAATTCTTTTGGTCTTAGGTTGGGGGGAAGTGATTGCCAGAAATCATCTGAAATTAAAGGGGGTTCTGTGGATAGGGGAGTTTCGGATATACTTTTTTCAGCAACAGATTCTTCAGAAACAGGAAGGGGGTACTTTTTAGCAAAGTCTTCTTTAAATAATTCTAATTCTTCTTCACTGAGACCGTCAGGTGGAACGACATAACGACCATCTGGAAGAGTGATTGGAAGTGCCATTTTATTTCCTTAATTCGGTGAGAGCCCAGTTAAATACAGCTGTATTAATTCTTCTGTTCTTTCATTTATTTTGTTTCGATAAATTGTATCGTAATCTCCACCAGTTGCTTGTGCTTCTGCTCTAGCAGCATTAGATATAGAGAATAACTCAGGTGTTAAAGCCTTTTGAGCTTGTATTTTTGCCTCTTCTTCAAGAGTTTTTTCATATCCTAATTGGGGTGCCCAACCTTTAACGGCTTTAGCAGCTTCTTTAATAGCTTCAACATTAGGCTCTATCCTAATTATTTCATTTTTTTCATTTCGTATTTCTTTACCATATTGTTTTGGATCAGCTCCTGCCAACTCTTCAGCTATTTTTATTATATCTGGGTCTTTGGACATTTGAGCCATTAGTGCTCTGTTGTAATCTGCTCTTAAACCTAATTCAGCTAACTTAAGCTGTCTTTCTCTTTCTATATTAGATAACTCTGCACTAGCTTTTAATCCAGCCATTTCTTCTTGTTCTTCTGCTTGTTTCCCTGCAACGGCTCCTTCCAATACGGGACTCATACCAGCAGATAACTGTTCTGGAGTTCTTGCGGTACTAACAGCTAAACCTGCTTGTACAAGATTCATCCCTTTTCTAAATTTACCTCTTTCTTTTCTTCTTTCAGGAGAGTAATAATCAAGCATTCTTTCTTGAATTTCTCTTTCTCTTTCGCTTAATGTACCTAGAACAGTTGGGTCAACTCCGTATTGTGATAAATAACCAAATGGATTATATGCGTCTGTTCCATATCCAAGAGTATCAGTTTGATAATTTGTTTTACCCAACATGACTCGGTTGGTTCTACCACCACCTGCCATACCTTGAGGCATTAGGGATTCCAGTCCTCCGCCTTCTATGGAAGCGGGTCGGTTGACGGGCATTTCTTGAGCCATAGGCATACCTTCTGGGGGTGCTCCTTGAGGCATTGTACTCGGCATAATACTAGAGATACCTTCTTGTACGGCTTCTTCAGCCATAGTAGGACGAGGTGGGGTTTTCTGATGAGCAGCCATACGACCTTGATAGTCTTCTCTCATGTGCTTTCTGCGTTTAATCTCTGACATAACAAGATATTGAGGAAATCCCCCAGTGGGATTCGTCATTTCTGTTACTAACCTATCGTCAGGTAATGATTTTATATCGTCTTCTAACTGTACTATGTTCATACTATATCCTGTATTTTAAATATTGAACGTTCAATGTTTAACCCGCTCCTGCTCCGCCACCAAAGGCTTGATAAAGACCCAATCCTCCCAATCCTAGACCCAATACGTTTTGAGCCGTAGAAGGTTTAGGCTGATAAACCGATACTTGCTGACCGGGTTGTACTGGTAAACCTCTTAATATTTGTGAATAGAAACCAAGCTGTTGTCTAGGATAAGCCAACTGATCTTGGAATTGCTGATAACCTAGGTCATATATTCCTTGTTGCTGTGCTTGTCTCGTTTGTCCAACTAATCCTAATTGACCAAGCCTTTCAATTTCTGCTTGTTGTCCCATTAACCCTTGTTGACCTAAAGCCTGTGCCGCTTGTAATCTTTGTGCATTCTGAGCCATTCTAGCTTCTCTATCGGCTCTAAAAGCATCCATACCAGTTGTATAGGCACTTTGTAATCCTCTTGCCTGTATATCTGCTTGCATTTGGGCAGCGTTTCTTGCCAGTTCTGCTTGCTCTATTCCTTCACGATAGCTTCCAAGACCACCACTAGCAGCAGCTTGTAATCCCAAGTCTCTCTTTGCCCTGTCTGCTTGTGATTGTGCTTGTCTTAACTCTATATCCGTAACTGCTTGTTGGTAAGGACTCATATATTGACCCATATCAACTTGAGGAAAAGTTGGTGTCGGTTGTTGATAACCCACTCTAGAAGCAATATCTGAAGCTTCACGAAACTCTAAAGGAGTTCCAGACATTCCAAATCCAGCCTGTGCTTGCATAGCAAGTTCTTGTTCTGGTGTAAAACCAGCTATTCTTTGACCTTCATAGGTCGTATATGGCGTAGTAGATTCCGCCTCTGTACGATTTAATAACCTCGTAAAATACGGCTCTGCGTATTCGGGTAAATTAGATTGTGTTACAGTTGATGTGGTTTCTTGAGGACCACCGCCTCCGCCTTTACTCATAATTGAACCTCTTTTCAAATACCGTATAAGCCTTTCTCCAACCCAGACGACTTAACCATTTCCAAAAACCAAATCTAGCTGTTCCTTCAATACCGTCACAACCAGAATCTTTAGCCCACGCTTCTAGCTTCATTCCAAGCATAAAAGCCCATTCTTTAAATTCATCTCCGCCTATATATTGTATTGCACACATTAAACTATTGGGATATTTGACAAATTGAGTAGTAGCAATACCTAGTATCTTGTCATCTCTATTCATTGTAATCCACAGTTGTTGCTCGTCTTTTAATAAAGCTTGATAAACCGATTCTATTTCCCAACGACCACCAGATTTAATGACTGCCTTTTCTAAATGAGGCTTAGATTCTTGCCAAACTGTATTAATGTAATTAGCAGGAACTAAAGTGATAACGTATTCTGGGTCTTCTTCCTTAATTTCCACATAATTAGTATCTTCTTCGTATAGGACTGCTTCTAGTTGATTCATTTTGGCAATACCTCCATTTCATCAATTTCTTCTGCTTGTGTTGTTTTGCCAGTTTTATTAACACGAATTCTCTGTAGCATTTCATCAAGCCTATCGGCACCTGAATCGCTACTACCGTCTCCCAACATAGAAACTACGTCAGCAGGAACTATATATTCTCCGGGAGAAACGGCTATTCCTTGTTGGTTTCCAATCATGCCATTAACCATATCATCCATGCCTCCTCCTTGTCCTGAAATAATTCCCTCTGTTTGAGCATTAGGCACTTGTTGTTTAAGAATCATATCTCTAAATTGCAAGAAAGCGTCTACTCCATACTTTTCTATAAATGCTTGTATTGCTTGGTCGGGGTTTGAGTGTTGACCTAATATAGCCATTTTAGCTTCTAAGGTTACTACATCTTCTTGATTAGAAGGCATTTCCATACCCATTCCTTGTTGCATAAGACCTTGTTCAGCTTCATTTGGCATAAGACCTTGTTCAGCTTCATTTGGCATAAGACTTTGTTCAAATCCATTTAGATTAGGAGTCATTCCTCCTCCTTGTAATTGAACCCCACCTATGCCATAACCTCCTCCCCCTAAATCTATATTTATAGGTTCTATGGGTGGAACATAAGGATCAACTTGTGGTGGTACAGATGGTTCTGCATAATAACCAAATCCAGAAGGATATTCTCTATTTTCCCATTGTGCTTTAGTTAATCTTATTGCATTTGCAGGATTACCAATAGTTCTTATATCTTCAATATCACCAGCAAATGCACCTCCCGCACCAATTCCGGGATCAACTAAAAACCAATAACCAGTAAACTCATCTTCTCCTTCAGGATAAGTGTCCTGTGTATAAGGATTTGCATATATTGAATCATTCTTTACCTTTTGCCAATTATTATAAATTTCTTGTCCTGTTGTACCCAATAAACCTGTTTCTTGACTTGCTATATCTGAATATAATAAATCAGGGTCTTGAGGGCTAGGATCAGAAACATCGTAATTTGCTTGAAAGAACTCCTCATAGGTTTGACCATAACCTACAAAATTAGGATCATCTTTCCATCTAATATAATAATCCCGTATAGCTTGCCCACTATCTGCTGTCATAAGATCATTTTCCCAAACCTGTTCTGGTAAATCAGGTATTTCTTCGGTTTTTATATCATCAGTTTTTGAGACAGGATTACCAGAAGCATCTAGAACTATATTATTATTTTCATCTAATTCATATAAACCTGAAGCTACTGCATCTTCATAAGATTTAAAATCATTTTCCCACCACTCTTTGGTTGTTGTATCTTGGGTTGAAGTATCTTGGGTTGAAGTATCTTGGGTTGAAGTATCAGTATCTCCTTCTATAGATTCATTAAATAATAAAAAATGATCATCTACTGTTTGACCTTCAGTCATTGGATTTTCTGTCGTCCAATCAACATAATCATCATAACTAAGACCTGCCTCTTCAACTAATTGTCTGGCATATGCTTGTTGAGCTTCGTAATAATCAGCACTACCAGTACCTGAAACTACGTTATCTGTAGTTCCACTGTCAACAGCTCCTTGATTGGGTCTTCCTGCACCATAAGTATTATTATCATATATATCACCAGCAGGACCAGTATTATATTCTGTTATTTCTGTAGGTTCACTACCATAAGGATTTGCACTGTACATTAAATTTCCTGTATCTGGATGATATATGTTATAACTCATTCCAACATTAGCAGGACTATACACGCCTGATGGATCATAATATTGACTATAATTAGGACCATATCTGTCTAATGAACTAGCTGTTCTTACTCTCATAGGAAAGTAATTAAACTCAGCATCCATTCCGGGGATATAGTCTTGTGACGGTCTCATCTGCCCTTCTGGTCCTGTTAATACAGGATTTGGAGCAGTTGTATAAGTTGGATTACCATAAGAATCAACTCCTTCAGATATTAATGTTTCTCTAGTTCCCGCAGGTACACCAGTTTGAGCAAATGGACTTTGTAATTCTCTAACTGCTGGTAAACCTGTTAATTGTTGAAACTGTGCAGCTCTTTCTAATGCACTTCCCATTGGAGCTACAGGAACTGGCGTAGTTAAAGTTGGATCAATTAAAGAAGGAACTCCTGCTGGCGGTACATAAGGTTCATATGCAGATACAGAGTCACCTCCTACTTCTCCACCATCTTGATAAGGTATTTGTCCGCCTTGTTGCCCATAATAAGGAGAACGATAAGAAATCTGTTCAGGATATTTCTCGTATAATTTCTTTTTTCTTTCATCTGCTCCTGCTCTCCAATCTACCATAGATTTTTCATAGTCTTCTTGAGCTTGCATGGCACCCAACTGACCGCCCCCAAGAGCGATAGGTAAGTAACTTCCCGATGAGGTTAATGCGTTAATCGTATCGCCAGAGAAAAGATTGCTACCGACTGCACCAAGTTTATCCATACCGCTCATATTTTGGAATCCTGCCATAGCTGCTTCTTGTGCTGCTTGTGAATGTGCTTGTGCTCCTTTTTCTAATAATAAATCATAAGGTACACCACTTTCTAGTGTGCCTTGTCCAATTTGTGATGCTATATCTTGAGTCGCTGCTTCAGTAAAGTCTGCTGCTACTTGTTCTCCTGTTGATGTTGCACCAGAACCTATTTCTCCAAAAATATTACCCATACCATAACCCATAATTCCAGACATAATGCCTTTCTCAAGATCACCTGTCTCTGCCCACGTTCCGAGTGCTGAACCTATAGCTCCTGCTCCCGCAGCCCCTAACATAGTACCACCAGCTAATCCCGGCAGAAATGCACTTCCGAGCAAGCTTCCCAGTAAAGCTCCTACAAACATTTCTGGTTGCCCAGTCTTAGGATTTATAGTCATCGGCATTACCGAGGCTATTCCTTGAACTTCTTTAGGGTTCATATGTACAAGCATAGAATCGCCATAGCGACCCATTCCTGCTAATTGTTGTGCTTGTTTTCTAGCATCCATATTATCTTTCCTCTTTAGTTTCACAACCAAATACATTAAAACTCATATCTACTGCACTCGTATAAACCTTTAAAACATCTGTTTGATTTAGTGTAATACCTATTACTATAGTTAGTGAATCATTTGCTGCTACTGACTTATCGTAATACAAATATTGTTTGTCATCTGCTCCCGCACCTGCAACATGAACACTTAATCTAAAAGTTATAGCCGAACCCGTTCTATTAGCCGCTACAATAGAGCTTATAGTTGTTTGTGTCATATCTGGCACTGTATAAAGCGTAGTTGTTGTAGTAGCAGAAGGGTCTACCTGACCTAATACTTTTAAGATATCAGCCATTAACTAGCTCCCATTAATAGAAACTGATGTCTTCTAATAGAACGACTTGTCACACTTTGATTCATGTCCTTCAGAAGTCTAATTTCAACTTCCATATCTAGTATAGATTGTTCTAATTGTCTTCTCGTAATAGACTCATTTAACTCATCATACTCAGTAGTTGCTACAGGTAATGCTAATATTGCTTTATTTGAAGGCATATTTATTTTCTCCCATCTGGTCTCATATTAATCCTAAAAGCTCCTAATCTCCAGCCAAAACCAGCACCAGAACTAGAAAATCTTAATATAGCTTGACGAGTTCTAGCTCTAATATAAGCTTGAGTAAAACTAGGAGTAACTGCACTTGTGCTTAACGTTGTAGTCTCTGTTAATGGATAATCGGTTCCCTTTACAGTAACTGTGACTTCATCTGCACTCTCTGAATTCTTAAATTTAAGATCAGGAATAATCTTATCTATAAACATATAGCGATCACCGTCTGGCTCAAGATCAAAGTCTGCTGTTTCTATAAAAGCACTTAAAGCACTTCCGTCAGCATCATCTCCAACTTCCTGTTGATATAAATAATTAGAATCACTATCTGTTGTCTTGCCTGTAGCTAGAGGATAGTCTAAAGAGTGTGCCTCTATCCAAGAAGTTCTTGTAAAAGAGTCTGCGTTAGTTCCTATAGCCCAAACATTCTCCAGATAATTGTAAATAACATATCTATCTATTTCATCTGAACTAGATGAAGGATAGAACCACATGACTTCATTTTTATCTACATTACTGGTAGCAAAAATTTTATATGCTTGAGCTTGGTTCAAATCTGAAAATATGTAATCTTGAACTGCACATGGCAACGCCTGAACACTACCTGAATAGAAATAAAATCCACCTCTATCCATAAAAAACACTTTATTATCAGCATTAACACAGGCTTTAGGAGAAATTAAAGAAGGACCTTGTGCTATCTCATTAAATGCAAATATAAAAGGTGCTCCTACAAATCTCATTGTATGAACGCCAGCATCTGTCCATATCAATATCTCTTGTCTAGTTCTTAAGGCTCCAATAATTAAAGAACCAGAAGATAATACTTGCCCTCCTGCTGTATTAGTAGAAGTTGGTGTCCAGTCTATAGCACTTTCTTGATCAGACCATCTAACCAAAAGAGGATCAAGAGAGGTAGAACCTATGGCATTAGAACCAAAACAAATAATATGACGGTCAATATCAGATACCATTATTTGTATAGATTTAACTGGAGCATCACTAGCACCAGACAAACCACTAAAAGGAACTGCTCTAGTAGTTAATCCAGAAGATTCGTCCCAATAATAAATTCCTCCTAGTCTAATGCTTCCTATTAAATCATCACCAAAATTATCTTGTGACCATATTCTTAATTGCGTACTGGAATCTAAAGCTGATGCAGAACCCCATGTACTGCTAGAATCCCAAGTACCCACACCAAAACCTGTAGAGGGAACATACATATCCAAACCTGCATTAATTTGATACGCTCCAACTACACTACTTCCACCGTTACCAGAATCAGAAGAATTGGCTGTTACTGTATCTCCTGATGTATCTTTAGCAGTAAAAGTAAATGTATTAGTAGTAACAGATACAATCTGATACTCTTGATTAAGAACATTTGCAACAACATTACCGCCTAAACTAGCAGCACCACTAAAAGTTACAAAATCATTAATTTGTGCTCCGTGAGAAGAATCTGTTGCAGTAATTGTCGAACTTCCATTAGTTGCAGAAAATGTTACGTCACCAGCAGATGTTGTAGAGCGTAATGGTGTAATATCGCTAAAAGTATTACCTTCTTTTGCATACCATTTTAGATGAGTTCCTACTCCCAAATACTTTGTTTGAGCGGCATCCTTCCATGAGTGTAAGCTTCTACAAGTTCCCAAAAATGTATTAAGTGTGTCTTTAACCCAACCTCCTATCTTTTCAGGCAAACCACTACGAAATCTTATTTTATCAGAATTATACCATCCACCTTCTTCAGAATATTCGGTACCTTCTCTTCTTATTCCGGGTTTAAAGATATACTTTCTTAACATTATCCCCTCAATACCCTGTCTCTTAGCCTAACTGCTCTGTCTCCTACTTGACTTGACCATTTTGAATCCATCATCTCTATTGCTGCTTTTTCCCAATCAGAAACTTGCATGGCACCAATAAACTTTTTAAATCCACTTAAACGAGGATGACCTAAGTTAAAGCACATATTGGCTAAAACTCTTTGTCTGTTATCACTTAAATTACGCCACCAAGGTTCTTTCATATCTAATTCATCACAAACAATTTTAATATCATTATTTAAGCACTCCATAATCCTATCTTCAGATACAGGAGTTCCTAAAGGCTTGCCATATTCTTCATCTTTTTCAGTAATTAAATGTCCTACACCAAAAGTAGGATAACCTAAATGATCATTATAAATTTCATAGACATATCCTTCGTCTGCAATAAGTTCTTTCATTAACTTTTCTTCATCCATCTTCGTTTTCCTCGTCATCAAGACTTCTATAGTATTCAACAATAGCCAAAATATCTCTCGTATAACGCTTAATTTCTGCCATATTATTACTAATGTTCTCATAATCTTTAGTAGTAAGTGCATAATAAGCCTGTCTCGGAGCCTTTCCTTCTTCTACCAGTTGTAGATATTCTTGTAATATCTCTGGTGTTAATATCTCCCAATCCACAGTAACCAGTTGCATTTCCATTGGTAATGGAGGATGAAACATAGGCGGTCTTTCTTCTATATTCACTACTTCCACTGGTTTTGTCTTTGCTCCTCCAAACTGAAACATAGAACAAGCACTTAAAGTTAATAAGATAAAAGACATGAATAAAAATTTAATTATCTTCATCTACTCGCCTCCATCGCCATCTACTTTTTTTTTACCCTTAACATCAGGTTCTTCAACTTTATCAAATTGATTAGGATTAGTAAGCTCTACTAAACCATCAAAAACACGCTTAGTTGCCTTATTAACCTTACCTTCCAATAACTTTGGCTTTGCCATAGCTAAAGCATCTAAGTCATGTCGAGCAAATGTTTGTTTTAAAGCATTTACTTCACGCATACTTTCTTGATTTTTCTTAGATAGATTATCTATCTGAGCGTAAGTTTTTTTCTGCTCTGCTAATTGTTTTTTTATCTGCTCATTTTGTTTCTTAATTTCTCCCTCAAGAACAATAGCGTTACCCTTTAAAATAGCAATTTCATCATTAAGTTTTCCAATCCAGAAGTAAGAACCTCCAGCAACTAATAATAATGCTATGCCCAATCCGATTGATAATTTCATTTATGCTCCTTAAAAAACCTTCCCCTGCCAATCTAAAGCAGGAGCAGACTGACTCAGACCAACAGGGGTCGGCTAGTTTGCTAATGGATTTCCGCTACTATCTTCTATCTTAGATATATCTTCTTCTGCCTTTCTCATTGCTACAGACAAACCTTCTATTTGTGCTTTTAAAGTGCTGATATCTGGTATTTCTATACCATCTATTTCCTTTTCAAGATATTCCACTGAAGTTTCTATACTTGCGAATCTTTGCTCTATTGCTTGTTGGGCATCTTCTGTCTCACCTAATCCACCTATTTTATTTTCTAGATTTTCCAATCGGTTGACATAACCTGCACCTGCATAACCGAAACCTGCTAATGTACTTACAATAGTTGCTAAAGCAATTAGCTGTCCTGCTTTTGATTTAAACCATTCCATATTTTTCTCCTATAAATTAGGTTGTTGATTAATAATACTATTCATCATACTTATATTGGTTCTAGCTAATCCATAAAAAGCATTTATATTGTCAGAAATTGATACATCAGTATAAATTTCTTTAGGCTCATACCAAGTTTGTGCTTTTGGTATCTCTGCCTCCCTATAAGTATCAAATCCCGGAACATAACCTAAGAAAGCAACTAAAGTAGTTTGGTCAGCATACTGTCCTGTTTCTTCTTGTTCACTTTCTGCTTGTTCTTGTTGTTCTTTTATATTTTTAGCTACTATTTGATCAGCTATTTGGTCGGCTTCAGATGTAGTCATAACTCCTGAAATCGCAGTATCTATTTGACCTTGCATATCATTAACTTGTACATCAGCCATAACTATTTGCGGGTTAGCATCAAGCGTAGGCATGGGCGTAACAACCACTGATACATTACTTACTGCACCTGTATCAGAGCTCATTGACAAGACAGTATTAGTTTGAACAGAAGCTGAAGCAAATTGGTCTGACATACTAGGAGAGCTACTGGTACTAAAACCACCACCACTTGATGATGACGCAACAGCACTAGCAACTCCTGTATTTCCAGAACTGCTTCCAATTACGGAGGAATTACCACTGCCTCCTGAAGCACTAGAGGTTCCAGTTGCATGAATAGAAGTTCCAGATGTTACACCACTGATGCTATTAGTCGCAGCTTGTATAGTATTAGCCACTACATTTAAAGCCATTTCTCTATTAATGGAACTACCCTCTTCTCTTTCTAAAGAAGCTAATACTTCTATTTCTTCATTAAATCCTTCTACTTCTGTTTCTTCTTCTGCTTCCGCTATTCTCTCTTCTTCCATTTCTTCAAAAATTTCTTCTACTACTTCTTCTTCAAAAATTTCTTCTTCAAATTCTTCTTCTGGATTTTCTTCAAATTCTTCTTCGTAGGCGACCATTTCTTCTTCGGAAATTTCTTCTCCCAACTCTTCTTCAAACCATTCATCCAGTTCTTCAATCGTTTCAAAAGTTTCTGTAAATAATTCTTCTTCATGCCTAAAGTCCTCTTCCAAAATTAAATCTAATTCGTATATATCAACCAACTCTTCAGTATTGAATATATCTATAGTTTCTACTTCTTCTGGAAGATGATCATGCTCAAATACTGGTTGAAAATATACTTCTTCATAGAAAACTGTTTCTATTGGCTCATATATAGCTAAAAAAGGATCATCTATTAAATAAGTTTCATCTTCCCAACCTAAGTTATCATCAAACCATATTACTTCTTCAACTCCATAAGTTTCTTCGTAAACTAGATCGTCATAACAATAACTGGGGTTATCTATACAATCATCTGAGTAATCGCCCATCCCAAATAAATCTTCTTCCCAATACAAATCTTCTTCGTAATAGTTTCCTGTGCTGTAATCTGGTTCATCGTAACCGTAATCAAATGTTTCTGGTTCGTAATAAGCTACCGATTCTTGAAAAGAATATCCCGGACAACTCGGAGAATATTGTGAATCTTGGTCGCACTCGTAATCAAACAAAGCAACTTCATACCCACTACAACTGCTATCGCTTAAAGGATTGTCAGCACAAGCTGAATTATCTGACCCATTACCATATAAAGAACCACCACTTTCTAGCAAAGCATTATAAGAATTACTACTAGAGTTCCAATTATATGCAACACAGGTGCTTAAATTGGTAGTTCCAGTGCTACATTCATCGTGATACAAGTAGGTATAAAGCTCTGCTGTGCTTCCTTGTTCCCCAATTAACACATCGTGGTTGGTAATATTTAAAGCACCGTATCTAAATTCATAGGTATCATTAGTCCAAAGAATAACCTCAAAGCTGTTATCGGTATTGTTTCTTCCGTATTCCTTCATGTCATACCAACCAAAAACTGCTTTATCACTAAAGTTTTTAGCTAACATTTTAGAGCCATTATCCCTAATTAAATCTGTATAAAACGCATAAAGTGTGTAGGTAGTGTGTGGCAACGGATCAGGAGTATAGTCTCCACAATAATTATTGTAATTTATAGTGCCTGTACCTAAACCAAAATGAAGACATCCATTAGTAGCCATTCTTGCTGAAGTAAAATCTTCTCCATAAAAATCAAAAGTAAAATCTAAATTAAAAGCAGAAGATAATTGATCGTCACCAGCGTTTAAGCTAGTAGTTCCAGATTCACCAGTTAAATTAATAAGATTTTGGTTGGCTTCATAAATGTAATCAGCTTTAAGTTGATTAACACCTAACGCAAAAACACCAGCTAAAATCAAACTGGCTGCAAAACACCAAGTTAAGGCTTTGTCCTGCTTATTATGAGGCATTTCTCCACTCTCTTTTACACTGCTTAGTAGTTTTAGTGCTTTTTGTTAAAACCTTCCTTACTCCACTTACAATATCCTTATTATAGCCAGTATCATTAGGATTCAGTCCTTTTTTGCATTGTTCTATCCAATTAGCTTTATATTCTTTAGCATCAGGTCTTTTAGAGGGATTGGATTCCCAACCTACAGTTGCTTCCTTACCGATCTTGCCCATGTAAGGACAAGGCGTACCTGCCATTTCCATTGCTTGAAATACCCTCTCATCTTGGCAAAGTATAGATACTGCTGCTACCTTCATCCCCATATCGTAAATGTACTTACTTAGCTTTAATCGTTCACAATTCTCATCTCTTATAGTTCTACCGCCAGATATACCAAATACTTGCCCCTGAAACGCCCCAGAACGCCCTGTAGTACACAAATCTTGCGAATACGACATTATACTAGGGGCTATAGCCGAAGCAGGAGGAGCCTTAGTTTCTATTTCCTGTTTTATCGTCTGCGTAGAATTACTTTGATTAATATTTGTATTTGTATTATTCGCAGTTGTATTATTTTCATTCACATTTCGATTATCAGTAGTCACATTCGATTCAGATGTAGAGTTATTAACATTTGTATTTGTGTTATTAGCTGTTGAATTTGATGTGCTATTACTTGTATTAACATTGGTATTTGTGTTACTCGAAGTTGTTGAATTAGTTACATTCTGATTCACCGTTGAATTAACAGTCGAATTAGAAGTCGAAGTATTTACATTAGTGTTTGTATTAGCATTCGTATTATTCGTAGTCGCTGTCGAAGTCGCTGTCGAAGTAGAAGTGTTCACATTTGTATTTGCATTTGTATTTGTATTCACATTTGTATTCGAGTTTGTTGCTGTCGAAGTTGTAGTATTCGTATTCGTATTCGTATTGGTATTGGTATTCGTATTCGTATTCGTATTATTATTTGTGTTGGTGTTTGTATTGGTATTTGTCGTTGTCGTAGTATTAGTTGTATTTAAGCTATTCTGCTCACAATACTGACTTCCAGCAGTACAATTACCAGTTTGCTCTGCTTGAAGAGCAAATGATCCTAACAGACCTATAAACATCCATATTGTTATAAAAAGCAACGATTTTGCTTTCATTTTTAACCACCTTTATCTGCTCCTTTTTTTGTTATTTTTTCTTTGCTTCTTGTTTTGCTTTTCCTATATTTAAAGCACAAACATCCACAATCTTATAAAGTTTACCTATAAACTTATCGTCTTTAGGTGTTGGTGTAATAGCTGCTATTGCCGAAGCAATCGTTACTAATACACTTATAGTTAGTCCAATCATTATTAACATAATTTCTCCTTATTCTGCTAATGGTTTAAAGACTCCCTGCTCTATAAGTCTTTCTCTATTTTCTAAATGAAGCTTTTTAACTTCTTCCTTATTTTGAGCCGAGTATGGAACAGCATGATATGATTGAATCATATCCTCATTTACATTCACACCTTCAACCCACAATTCACCCAAAACTCTACCAAATTTTCCTTTAGCTTTTTCTTTTTTTGTTTTGATAACTATATTCTTCTTATTATTTTCGTATTCTGTTACCCAATTCTTTAAAAATTCTTTTGCAAGCTTTCCTCTTGCCTTTTCATCCAAATCTCTTGTACGGCTTTCAGGGGTATCAATACCAGCCATACGAACACGGCAAGAGTGAAAAATATTGAAGCCAAGATCAAGAACAACATCCACAGTGTCACCATCAACCACCTTCTTAATTTCCTTACACCTATATTCATACATATCATTTCCTTTTTTTTGCAGATTTTGTTCTTTTGAAAGAACGGTTTTTTGATTTTGGTACTATAGAAAGATTAGTTCTTTTGCTATTTCTAGGATTCCCGTCTTTATGATGTACGTCTTTACCGTCTCCTTTTTTAACTCTTTTAGATTTTACCAATGTTCTACGAGCTTTATTTCTACCTGCTCTGTTTTTCTTTTGTTTGGATTTACTATGGTAGTTATCATATTCCTTGCGGTAATTTCTCATTTTTTATCGGCTTCCCCTTTAAAGCTTTTAGATGAACCAGAAGTCCCGGCATACAAACCAAACCATGCAGCTCCAGCTCCTACAATAACTGATATTAAGCCAGATTGTTCAAAACTTGGTTCTGGTAATTCCATGAACCATACGACTGTGTAATACAGTAAAAAGATATAAACAGTTAAAAAAGCTCTAGGAAATATTCTCCAACTATCTACAGCTTGTGCTAGAAATATCCACTTTTGATGAGGATTTTTAGTGCCTTCATCTTCTAATTCTCTTATTCTGTCTTTAAGGTCAGCTTTTTCTTGTAAAAGCTCCATGAACTTATTGAGGTCAATCTCGACCTCATTTCTGTCCATATCGCCACCAAATCTACCGCTTGCATCACTCATTTTATAAACTCCAAATAAGCTGTAAATCCTAAAAACATCGTATATAAGCCAACAATCATCTTATCTATCTTGTCAAAGCGTTTGCTTCCTGCTTCTAGCCTTTTCTCTATATTTTCATAGCGAATTGCACATACGTCCTCATGTGCTTTTAATTTTACTTCTAAATTATCAACTGTCTGGCTCATTAACTACTCATCAGTTTTGTTTTCTTCCATGACCTCTTTAGAAGCTTCTGCAAAGGCTTGTTTAAAAACTTGTTGTGCTGCTTTTACTTGATCTAGCTGAAACATGAGAGATTGCTCTTTAGCAGATAAATCTTTCATTTGTGATTTTATATATTGTTGTTTATCTGTAAGTTCTATTGTCTCTGTTTCAACAGGTTTTATCTTTTCTTTTTCATCTACCATAATATAGCTCTATTTCAATTTTTATTATTTAGGGTATTTGTCCTTCGTTGCTTTTATTGCATCATAGAAACCGCTTAATTTAGTTTTTAAATCTGAATCAGCGTCTATGTCATGCCACAACAAATCTAATTGGTTTCCTATAGCGATATATTCTTTAGCCCTACTTCTGTAATAATCCTTTGCTGCATAAGCGGCATTAATATTAGCAATTTCAGCATCTACATCACTGTCACTAGGAAGGGCATCCCCGCCCTTGTGAACTAAATATAGTTCATTACTGTCATTTTTTCTTATCCCAAACTCACACTTTGGAGCAAGATTATTAACAGCTTGTGCCATAACTTCTGCACTTTTAGAAGTTGTTAAACCACTTTGAATTTCATTTTCATTAGGTAATTTATCGTATTGTTCTGCCATTTTATGCTCCTATCTCGATTAATATTAATTTACCAGCATCATCTCCATCAGCATCCGCACTACACCAACCAACTAAACTTGATCCATTACTAGACTTGTGCATTAGGGTATATGTATTAGCGGATGTTGAACTAGGAGAGTCTAATTTCATGGCTGTTGCCATAAGATGCTGTCCACCACTCGATCCTACTATTTCTGCTGTAAATATAGCACTTCCACTTCCTTCTCCAGTAGTTCCTCTGTAAATAGAATAAGTTAGACCTGCACTTCCGTTGTTATACGTTCCACTGGTTACAGCTATCGCTAGAACTTTTGAACTTGTAGCTGCTGGGGTAATTGCACCATATAGCCCTGTGCTATTAAATGTACCGCTAGTCATAATTTCAGAACCACCGCTTGCTTCCACAACCTGTAATACTTTACCGCCACCAGCAGCAGCTTCCCAAGCTACACCACTTCCTGTTGAGGTTAGAACTTGACCATCACTACCTTGTCCACCATTAATTTTGTAATTAACTGCATCTACAATATCTTTAACTATTAAACTGTCTGCGGATTCATCCCACAACATATACTTACTAGCTGTAGCACCAAATAATTTAACGTCATAACCAGTATCATCTACACCAACTGTAACTGTACTATTAAATTGAGAAGCTCCAGAAAAAGTAGTCTTGCTGTTTTCATCAACAGCAAATGCAGTATTAGAACCTACTGTGCTGCCTACACCAACAACTAAATCATCTGCTGAATCATCGAGTGCAATATGAAAATCCTGTGCATTACCGTCAAAAATTAATGCTGTATCAACAGCAGCAGCATCTCCTAAAGTAACTGTGTCATCAGTTATAGTTATTATATTGTTAGTGCCTACTGTAGAGCCTTCACCTATAACTAACTTATCTGCTGAGTCATCTAAACCAATATAAAAATCTTTAGCATTTCCATCATAAACAATAGCTGTATCTACCGCTGCACCATCACCTAGTGTGACTGTATCATCAGTAATGGTTAGAATGCTGTTAGTACCAACTGTTGATCCTTCACCTATAACTAATTTATCAGCAGAATCATCGTTAGCTATATAAAAATCTTTTACCCCATCAAACTGAATCTTTACATCCTCTGCACCACCATCCCCTAGAGTTAAGGAAGGAGTTGTGCCTAACAATGACATAGTTTGTGCAACAATATCACCTGTAGTAGATGAGGCTGCTTGTCCTACACCAATAGATTGAGCAAACTTAATGTCTTGGTTTTCATCAATTTCAATGGCAGGAGTAGTTCCTACTGTTGATCCAAGTCCTATAACTAAGTCATCTGCACTATCGTCTAGTCCAATGTAAAAATCCTGTGCATTGCCATCAAATACTAATTTAGTATCTTCTGCTGTCGCATCACCTATTGTTATAGTGGTTCCAGCAACTGTTAAAGTATCAGTTATGGTTAAATCGGTAAGAGCATCTACAACTGCACCACCTGCTCCTGCTCCATCTGAATATACTATAGCTGTTCTTCCATTCCCTATAGTTACAGTGGCACCACTGCCTTGTTTAATAATTATGGATTGTGAGCCGCTAGTTGCATTTTCTATAATCCATACTTTTTTAACTGTATTGGGTCCTAAAGTTATTGTGCAGGTTGAATCTAAAGTACCTGTGTACTTTAACATCAAAGCTCTGCCTTCATCGGCAGCTCCATCCGCAATAGTCGTTGCATGAGTATCTGCATTAGTGGTTATAGCTTCTGTACCATAACCTAAAGCTTCTCCTATCAATTCTAAATTGGTATTTGTGGAATTACCCCACGTTCCAGACTCATCACCTGTAGCGATTTCTTTAAGTCTTAAATTATTTACATAAGTAGCCATTTTTTTCTCCGAAATTAAAAATTATACTAAGCAACTTCCTCCCAAGAAGGACTTTGTGTAGTGCTTACTTCCCCCCAAGAAGGACTTTGTGTAGTGCTTGTTGTAGACCAATCTGCATTTTGATCAGGTAATATTTCACCCCAAACTATTAGATTTCCTACCTCTCCAGTTCCTGTAAGTCCTGTAACATTAATGCTTATAGCTATCGTAATAGAAAGTGAACCTAATCCTGTTGTTCCTGCTAAACCTGTTACAGAAATTACATTATTAGTTACTAAACTTAAATTTCCTAAAGCAGAAGTTCCTGCTAAACCTGTTACTGCAACATTAGCAGCACCAGTGACTGTCTCATCACCTTGTGCTACTGTAGAAGCTGTTCCACTAACTCCTACAATCGCCACTCCATTAGCAACAACCGTACCTAAAGCACTTGTTCCAGCTACTCCTGTTTCTGTTACGTTGGCATCACCAGTTACAGTTTCAGTACCTAAAGCAGTAGTTCCTGCGAGTCCTGTAACACTTACATTAGCAGCACCAGTTACTGTTTCTGATCCTATTGCTCCTGTGGCTGCAAGTCCCGTGAGGCTTACATTAGCAGCACCAGTGACTGTCTCAGAACCTAAAGCAGTTGTTCCCGCTACACCTGTTAATTCAACAGGTACAGGTTCGCCCCAAGTACCTGAATTCCAAGTACTTCGACCCCAGCCTGTTATATTAGCCATAGGCTAAATTTACGCTATTCTAATTACAGCGTTACTTGCGTCAGCAGTAGGGAAGGAAATTGTAAAACTTCCTGCCGTAGAGGTTTTATCGCCTCCAAAATCAAATACTGCAACCGCAGGATCACCTGAAGCAGAATCATTAAAAATCATACAACCTCTAGCAGTAATCGTACAAGTACCAAAAGTTAAATCAGCAAAATCTGTGAAAGCAGTTGTGCCAGATGTTGAAGGATCAACTCTAGTTAAACTTCCACCTTTTGCTGTGTAATTAGTACCAGTAGCTTCCTGACTTGTAGTGTAAGCCGTTGTAGAAGCACTCATAGTAGCTGAACTGGTATAAAGAGCCAGATTAAAAGTGTTTCCACCTGAGTTTTTAAAATTGTGTACACCTTCTAAAAGTTCTTGTTTGAAAGAAGTACACATCGCTTGTGTTATCGCCATTATAGTCTCCTAATAATATTAGCTAGGTCTTTATGACCTTGTTTTTCTAATTGATTACATATTGTGCATATATGATTATTAACTGCTTCCTTCATATAATATGCAATCACCTTTTGACACAATTCCCTAAACACATGAGCTTGTGCTTTTATTGGTTCAGGTGCTGTGTCGCTTACAGAAATCAGTTTATCTGTAGCCATTTCTGCCACTTCTTCAATAGAGTGACCTCTGTAATTAGTTGTTTTTACCCCTAAATCTCCAAGGGAAATTTCAAATTTATCTGTTTGCATTATGGTTTTTTTGGTTCTACCGGGTCTAACCCAGCATTAAGGTTCTCATCATATCTGTCAGCAATACCCATAGGTACCATTTGCTGTCTTATAACTTCTGAAAATTTGCAGACGTTTAATTTATTATTATCATCTAAAAAAGACACCATAGGATCAGATAATCTGTGGTAGCCATATAATTTATCTTTTAATTCTATACTAGCATCCAACAAGTTTGATCTAGTTGCTATACATATCTGTATTCCTCGTTCCATACATTTTGCTAACCAAAACTCACAACAAGCTCTGCCCATTTCAGCAAAATATAAATTGTGCTTATAAGTAAAATCTGCACCAAACATCTCAATAGAGCCTACTTCATTCCAACAAGCAAAAGCTATTGCATAAGCTACAGTGTTATTTATATAACCACACTCAGTATCTTTTACTACACTTTCAATAGGATAAAGTTCTAATGCCGAAACTCTGTCGTCTAATTGACAAGTATAAGTAGGACATTGTAACTTTGGTAATGCTTTTCTCATTAGACCAGTCATATCTCCTGCATCATCTGAATCAAAAAATCTAGATACAGGGTCCATTACAAAAGCTCTATCTGGATATGGAACTACTCCAATCATCGCATTAATTACCCAAACTTCGTCAAACTCCTGACTATGTGTTATAGCCATATGAAAATCTAGTTGACTATTTCCCATAGCTACAATAGCTATCCTTTTGCCTTTTAAGGCTTTTATAGGTTTTTTTAACACAATCTGCTCCTTTATTTATTATGTTTGAGGTACTCTAAATGCTCCTTCTCTATAAGAGTCGCTAATATTTTCAGCTTCACCTAAATTCTTTAATCTAGCTAAAGCTTCTTTATATCTTGTATCATAAAGTTGCATTAAATCTGGCTCTCCCTTCATATAGGTATAGCCTTCTAATAAACAGGCATAAAGTAAAGCATTACTAGCATTAGTTGATAACCATGTTGTTCCATCTGATGCTCCTGCCGTTATAGAGGATGGACGATAAAAATAGTGTAACTCTACTGAATAATTTGCATCAGGAGTGGGTCCAACTATAAAACTTGAATCATCAAAAATTGCGTAATGTTTAGGAGAAGCCTTTACTGTGCTATTTGGATAAGCCTCTCGAATAAAACTTACATCAGTTTTTAATAAATAGCTGTAAACATTAGAACTTATTGTTGCTAAAGAAAAATCATCCATAAAGTCTGAAGGTGTAGCTAAATAAGTATTTCCATCTGTTAATGATCCAGTAACATTTTTTCTAAATACTGGTAAACGAATAATTTTTAATATTCTTTCCTCACCCTGTTTAATAATAGTCGGTAAATCATTTACAAAAGTAGTTTCAGTATTTTGTAAATAATCTTTTATTGCTGTCTGTAATTCTGTGTACGTCATAATTAACTCGTTGTAACAGTTAAATCACCAATTTTTCCCCTCATAATCATATTACTCAGAGAACTTGCTCCATACTCTGCATCATATCCACCAATAGGGTCCCAAGCAGAAAGTCTTCTACTTGCCTCTAAAGAAGTGTCTGGTCTAGCATCCCTTAAAGCCTGTGGATCATTGACAGGATATTGTCCTAGCTGTAACTGTGGTTGATCTTGGTCTAAACATTCATAACAAACTCTAAATCCAGTTCTTTTTTGGTCTGATATTTCAAAGCGTAATTCATTATATGGATATTCAAATCCACAACGATCACATATTGCTATTGCATATTTACCAGAAGCAAAAGAAGGCATTAACTGTAACCCCCATAAGGAACAAACCTTACAGAAGCTTTTTCCCTATCTTCTTGTGCTGCTAAATTCCATTGTTCGTCATACATAGCTTTTAAAGCTATAACTCTTTCTGGTTGTTCAGCGTGTTTTACAGATAAATAATAAGCTAATCCAGCCGTAGCACATGGTATAAATCTTGCAGGTAAATCCAATGTATTAGTTGCAGGACTTCCTACATCTTCCATTCGTGCTATTCGGTAATAAAATAAAGTATAAGTTTGAGCATCATCGGGAACTGGATAAAGATGTACTACAGGAGCTGCTTGTGCTCTATCTATATAAATCTGTATTGGTTTACCTTGATTAAGTTTATTTGGAATTGTTGCATAAGTAGCAACTGAGATACGATTCAGACTGGTATCTGATTGTGTGCTGGTGTTACCTGAATTGACCCTGATTAAATGTTCAATTAAATCAATGGTATCTGCTGGCATCGTGTAACTTCCTGTACCCGCAGTTAAAGTTTGTGTTCCGCTTTCTATTTTCCACAAGTTTATTCCTCTATTCATCCATTCAAGGAACATAGTATTAAGTGAGCGTCTAGCACTCCTTAGATGATATCCAGAACGCATTTCTACCCCAACCATATCGAAGGCTTCTTCTGCAATTTCTGCAAAATCTGGATTAAATGTAGCTGTTCCGCTTGTAGCCATTATTTCTTCCTTTGTCTAGCTTTGATAGCTCTTAATCTCTGCTGGGCTTTCTTGCGGGTAGGAGATAGACCATTTACGTTGTCTATCTTCCATCCGCCTTTTACTTTTCTGATAGGCATTTTATTTACCTTTTCTACGTCTTCTTCTTTGTCTCTTTTTTCGCCTCTTACCACTAATAGGCTTTTTAAAAGACGCACTAAAGTCTGGTTTTTTTCCTTTACGACCACCAATACCTGCACGAAGTTGGGTATCTCCTATTCTTTTATTGATTCCCAAATCATATCTGCCTTCCTGTCCTTTTTCTAAAGTTAAATTAGAAGGTAGTATTCTTTTAATAGCTTTATTAAGCAAGATATTTTCTAACTTATCTTTAGTGCTTCCGCCACCTGAATAAGATTTAACTTTGCCACCTTTCTTATAAACCACCTTGTCGTATTCAGGTGTTTTATCTGCGTGAGTAAGTTTTTTACCCACTTTGTTTGCGTAAGCTTTCGCTTCACGCATACCTTTTGCGGTGTAAGAGAATTCCTTACCGTTTACTCTAGGCATAGTTACCTCTCTGTTTAACTGCTGTAATGTTTCAACGCCCAAATAACAACGCTGTAAGTGTCTCCGTCAGTATGGTCATTTGTTGTAATCAATAAATCACCATTAATACCACTGCCAGCATTATTTGGAATACCTGATAAATCTTCACTGCTAGAGGTAAAGTCCCAAGTATCTGTCCAGTCTTTAGGAGCTTGTGCAATAAACATATTAGTACTTGCGTTCCAAAATAGTTTAAAGCCCATTCCTACATTACTAAACCACATACGTTGAAGAACAATACGACTACAAGCAGCACCTGTTGTCGGATTGGCATTTAAACCAGAAACATCAACGAGAGTGGCGGCACTTTGTCCCGTGCCGTCACTAACATTGGTAAATTTCATTATTAGGTTTCTGCCACCATCCTGTATTGTTTGTGAGGTAGTTGCATCAGCCATTATTTACTCCTTACTCGAATGGAGTAGCTAATGTACCGTCACCATGCAAATATGCTTCACAATGCCATACTGCTGCACTTGTAGCTACTAAGCGAATAATTCCGCCTACTAACCAACCTTGTGCTGCTGTACCTAAATCAATAGTGTCGTCATTACTGGCATCAGGTATGAAAGTATTAGTATCACCTGCGGTTGCTGGGTCAAATATTTGAGCAAAACCAGAGAATAGATCACTGGTATTGTCAGTATTAATTTGTCCTGCACCTGTAAAAGTTGTACCAACTATGAAGGTATAGTTTAATCCCGCAGCAGCAGTCGGTAATGTAACAACAATACCTGCTGCCCTGTTAAGGGTATAAACAGTTCCTGAATCAGTTGATTCAACACTTTTAGTCGCAGTTGTGATACTGCTAATGTTAGAGTAAGAAGATACATAACCTGTAGTAGTGATATTACCACTGGTATCAATATCTAAGTTTGTTGTAATAGCACCAGTTGTGGAGTTTTTGCTTATCTGCTCAAAGCCATTCTCCGACCTGACTGGTCCATCAAAAGTGGTGTTTGCCATAATTTCCTCCTTTAAGGAAATAAATCTATAGTCTTGGCTCGTCTGCTAGGTCAGTCTATAGAAGTTAAAAAATCCCTAGAAAAAAAGGGGTGACTAGCTAGCAGCCACCCCAAATTTATTAACTACTGCCCGGTGATCCGTAGATTCCTAGGTAGTCGCTCACTCCAAATGAGTACCTTTCTCTAGCTTTATATCTTGCATTTCCAGTGTCAAAGTCACCGTCCATAGAAGTTTCTAAAGCTGTTCTAGTGAAATGTTTCATTCCATTTGGAACATCTGTAATAACGAACCAAGCATTGGTATCTGTTAAATAATGATTAACAAAATAACCTTCTGGGATTGCTCCGTTATTTCTTAGAGCGTTTAAGTCATTATCAGCAGTTCCAACTCTGCCCTGTGTCTCTAAGAGACGAGTAGCAGTAAATTGTAAAGCTGATGGGATAATTAAACGCTTTGGCTTTGCTGCTACCAAAAGTCCACGTTCATCTTTAAACGCAGCAATATCAATTACTGCATTTTCTAATGAAGTTTCATTAAGGTCAGCGGCTGTAGATGGGCGATTGTCATTCTTCCCACCTGATACCAAGGGGTGTCCGTCACCACCAGTCACACCGTCACCTGAAGCCGTGAACAAGTTCACGCCATCACCTGATTGATATGAGTTAGTGAATCCATTGTTTAATGGATTAACGGCTTTAACCTGCTTAGTATAAGCCATTGCTCTAGCTAGTGCTTTTGTGTATCTAGCAGAAAGAGCGTCATAGAGGTTATCCTCCATAGCTTCTTCTGTAATACTAAAGCCCATAGCTATAGTTTCGTGATTATAACGAGCAGTGTAAGTCTCTTGTGCTGAATCATAAGTGATTGCAGAACCTTCGTCTTTCACTGGAGCAGCGTCAAATCCACTCAACTTTACTTCTTCCTCGAAAGCTCGATCTGAAGATTCAGTTTCGTAAATTGCCGATGACTCATCGTCATAAGTGCCGTATTCGTCTCCAAAGAGTGCATTCAATCCGGGTAACAACTCTTTGAGCATCTGTGCTCTTGAAATAGCCATAATTTTCTCCCGTTAAATACCAGTGGTATTATCGTATTGATGCCCTGCGTTGAATTTCACGATTACATCGGTATAAGTGTCACCAACTGAGCTTTTGGGTCCATCCACAAAGTCTATAACTCGTAGAGGGAGTGTAGCTGTTGTAGCAACGGCTGTAGAGCCGTCTACTGCATTTTTACTACGCCCAATGCTAGTTGAACCTGCCGTTTGTACTACCGCAACATTGTTACCAAGATTGGTTTGAGCTAGTGAAGCATCACTTTGCATTTTTAACAATACGTTAGGATCGTCAAGAACGTAAGCAACTGCGTCAGACGCAGCCGTACTAGCTACCCATTGTTGGTTATAAGTAGGCTGGTTAGTGTTAGGGTCAGTGTAGAAACAGCCCATGAATACACCACAAGGTGTCATGGTTGTTGTTCCTGCATCTTTCTCTATCGTACCAGCAGCTACTATTTTAACAAAATCACCGTAGAAAATAGCGGTGCCATAAGCACTGGCAATCTTAAGATGTCTAACTTTTCCTGTGAAGGAACCGCTTGAACTAAGAGTACCTATTGGCTCTGCACCGTTAGGGGTTGCTGTTGTAGCCATAATTTTCTCCGATAAGGGTCAAATATTTAAAATTAAGCTGTTCTTAAAAAAATTAAGAACCGCCACCAAATTTAACCTTCGTATTCCTTTCTGGTTTTAATAGAGGCATACGAGGGTCGTTTTCTCGTAGATAATTTCGATCAACCCCTTCCATTTGATTATCAGCTTGCTCACGATAGTAAGTGTCCCTTTTCTCCATAACCTCTTTAGGTGCTTTACATAAAAGTAAACCACCGACTTCAATATTGCCTTTTTTGGCAAATTCTGAACCGTAGTCAGATTGAATTTTTAACTCTGGGTGATCTTCCGCATTTACAGGTTTCCATCCTTCACGAAAACGTCTTGAGACGTTTATGTTGTCAGATTCTCCCTGTATGGAAGTTCTTACCCATCGAAAAACCCAACCATCTTCAGGTTCAGGTGTTGGTAATAGAGATTGAGGAAGATAATCGTCAGATGGACGAGTTTCATCTTTTCTTTCATCTACATTTCTAGGTGCACGCTCAACTCCAGTTTCTTCTGTAGTTACAGTTTCTTCTGTGTTCTTATCATTAATTTCAGACATAACATTAAACCTCCTTTATGAGTTCTTTAGCATATCTTTCTGGACTAATCCCAAGTCGCTTTGCGAGAGCTACTTGAGTTGCTGTCAACTGCACTTTGCGGGGTCTGCTACCGTTGTTACGAGTAGCGGGAGCGACCACCGATTTAGTATTTTTAGGTGTCGCAGTCTCAACTTCAACGTCATCAACGTTGTCGTCTTTTAAGCTAGTATTTTCCACCTTAAAATAATCTGGGAAGCGTTTTCTCATTCGAGTATCAACTTCCGCATAATACTTATCTGACGTTGGCGATACACCTTCTTTAGTAACTAAAGTTTCGTGTATGCCATAAGCCAAAGCTGTCATTTCCTTTTGGTCATCTGAACCAAACCAAGGATTTTCTTTCAACCAAGATACTGCCTTTGGATCAATTTGCGGAGGATTCTGCACCCCGTAAGTTTGTTGATCTATTGGCTGTTGTATATTTGGTGTCTGCTCTCTAGAAAAGTTTTGTGCCGTTTCTAAACGACTAGCATGATCCGTAGCAACCTTTAATTCAGTTTGTGCAGATAACATCTGCTCAGTTGCGTTGGTCATTAACTCTGAATCGCCAGACTCATAAGCTTCCTTATGTGCCTTTTTGGCTTGCTCAAGTTCAGCTTCTGCTTTTGCCTTTACCTGTTCTATTAAAGCACCTTCGCCACGCCTAACTAGAGCTTGGAGTCTTGAATTTTCTTCTTGCTGTTTTTTAGCAAAGTTTACTGATTCATCACGCAACCGTTGTGCGGCTTCTTTTGCTCTTCGTTCTTCGTGATATTCGTACTTTAACTTGTTGATGCGTTTTTTTACTTTATCATCAACGTTGTCAATCTCTTCCTCTACTTCTGTTTGATCAGATTTTTTCTGTTCTTCAGAACGAGGTTTTTTTCTATCCTTTTCAGGTCTGTCATCTAAGATTTCTATATCTAAATCAGACTCTTCATCTTTAGGTTTATTAATCTCTACTGGAGATCGAATACCTAGAAACTTTTCTTCTCTAGAAATAGGGTCTTCGACAACTTCTTCAATTTCTTCTGGTTCCTGAATAACCATTTCTTCTTGATTGCTCATGCCTTAACTATCCCCCTTGGGTCTTGAACAACAGCTTCTACACTGTCGTCATTGATTAAACGAAATTCCTTACCATGCACTAAGAATCGAGTGCCTGTATATGAACGCATTAATATCCAATCCCCTTCCTTGCAGTAAGCTCCGTTAGGAAAACGCCTTTCATCGTTATAGGCATCGGGTCCTAACTTCATCACAAATCCGCATATTGATCCTACGGATTCTCTTTCTACAATAGAAGCAGCTTTAATAATACCACCTTCAGTCTTTTCATCGGCTTCAGGCAATGCGATTAAAATTCGATAACCAGAGGGTTCTGGCAGTTGTTTTGCTATGGGAACAGCAACCTTTTCAGATTTCTGTTCTTTCACTTTTTCTGCGGTTTTCATAGTTTACCTTTTTTCTGCACTGGAAAGGGTCCAGAGTCCCTGCGTCAATATGACGTTACTGATCTGCTACCTCTAATAAGTCTAACAAATCACGTTCTACTAAAGCTAAACCAGCAATAACTCCCGTTAAATACCGATATTCGCCAAAGTCCTTACATCCTCCGCCACTGATTGCGTCAGAATGATCATTCATTCTTTCTCTTATTTTTCCTCTCAGTGCGTCAGGAAAATTCTCTCTGCTCATTTCTGCCATTATTTTTTACCTTTTTTCTTATTGTCTATATCTAATAAGGTTTCTGCTACATCTTTACCGATCTTAGCCCCCGCTATCTTCTCTTGGGAAGAAATGGCTTCTTTATCGGTAAGTACATCTGCTCCTATCTTAGCTCCCGCTATCTTTTCTTGAGAAGAAATCTTCTTCATATCAACGGCTAATTTTTGTGCATCCGATTTAATCTTACGTTGTACTTCTTGTTCCCTTATATCCAGTTCACGTTCACGTTGCTGAATAACAGGGTCTTCCATCTTCTCTTGAATCTCTTCTTGTCTCTGTTCTGCGATGTCTTTACTTAATACTCTATCTGCTGCTTCTGCTACCAATTTAGATAAACGCACTTCTATATCTTCTGGAAGTGGTTCTTCTGGCGGTGGTAACGGTACGCCCAGTTGTTTTTCTATTTCCTTACGGTATTGGAATCCAATATGTTCCGTAACGTGCTCAGAGAATGCTCCAAGTATTGATTTAGCATTTGGACTTTGACCAATTAACTCCCTAATCTTAGGATCATTTGCCATCGCCATATGCGTCTGTATGTGTGCTTCTTGATCTTGATACATAAAAGCCTTAACTGGTGTTTCGTTTAATATATTCATATTTTCAGAGACGGGATTAAGAGGTTGTATGTCGTCCTCTAAAGGTACAATCTTATCTGGATCACGAATACCTAATACTTCCAGCATCTGACGGTGTAATTCCGCCATGTTATACATTTGCGGTGCTTGTTGTGCTAATTGTAAAGCTGCTTGGTACTGCATAATTCTTTGTGCAGTAGTTGAAGCATTTGGATCGGCAACAGGTATAACGTCTATTTTGTCATCAAAATCTTCTGCTAATAATTCTTTTCCTTCTATATCGTATGGATATTCTCCGGGTCCAAAATCTCTAACAATGTAACAAAGTATCTTTAATTCCTGTTTCATTGAAGCAAAAATTCTTGCTTGTACTGACCCCATAACCTTCATAGAACGTTCTAATATAGCCAGAGTTGTTCCTACAGGAGCCTGATTATTCATGTCAGCTACTTTCATATCAGCAACTGAAGCGAATCTTCTTCCTTCCTCTACCAAGTTATCCAATAACTGATACAAGACCCCAGACGGTTCTTTATAAGGCAAGAAGGTAATATTATCTCTTATAGCACCTCCGGGAACATCCACATCCCTAAACTCTCCGGGCATGATTGGAGTATCGTCTCCTTTTATTCTTAACCCTCTAGCTTTTAAGCCACCGGGTAAGTTGGAGAGCGTACCAGCATCCACTAATTGTCGTAACAAGCTAGTTGCTGATTTTGCTATTCCACCAATTAAATGAATAAGCCCGAATCCATAAAATCCTAGTCCGGGGAGATATTGATAGTGAACAAAATGTTGTCTTGGCATCTTTTGTTCATCTTCTTCATACCAATTCCTTCTGATAGAGAGAACGCTCCTTGATGCCAATTCAATCGTTACGATATAGGGGAGAGCTATGCCAGTAGGCTCTCCGTCCTTCATATCAGGAAACTCTTCTAAATCTAAGTTCACCATTATTTCCAACAATGTATGTCGTTGGTCATAATCGTAATTAGCACTATCTCCAGTTAATTGATTATATTTCTCTTTAATATCATCCACTACATCAGATGGAGTTGCTAATTGAACGTCTCTATAAAATCCATTGACCTGTAATTTTCTTACTTCATTAGCGGTCTTCTTCATTACATGAGTTGCTCTTTCACAGGTAGTTAGATCAGAGGCACCATAACTCACTACAAAGTCTTCGGCTGGAACAAACATAGAACACGGTCTGCCCATATTGTGATCAAAGTAAACTTTTCTGAAAGCAGAACCAGCTAAAGGTAAATTAAACAGAAGCTTTTCTGTTTCTGTTCTGTACTCCGTCATTTTGTCAGTTAAAAGATAGTTTAAATAATCCTTTACTCTGTTTGCCTGTTCTTCTTTTTCTTGGTCTACCTGTCCAACTATCTGAGTTCTTACGGGTCCTTTAGGCGGAAATACTTCTGTAATGGCTTGTGCTTGAAAACGCACTACTGCTTCTGTTAATAATGGGTGAAACACACCACAAGCTCCGTCCCAAGGTTCTGTTCTTTCTTCTATCTTTAAACCTAATTGGTCTAAACCTTTAATATAAGTATCTTCCCAGTCCTTACGAGACTCTTTGTCTCCAAGATAATAGCCTACCAACTCTGAACCAAGTGATTCCAAATCATTTTCGTCCATATGTTCCGCAAGGTTATCATTAAACTCGTCACTCAAATCTTCCGATTCAGGATCAAAGTCAATTAACATACCACCGTCTTCAGTTGCTATAGCCAACTCATCTGGATTAGATATAAGTATCTCCAAAGGAGAGTCTTTAGCTATCTCTTCTGGTGTTTGTAGCGGTTTATCAGCCATTTATTTCCTTTTCTTTTTTTTCTTTTTCTTTTTTAAACCGCTCTTGCTGGGTTCTTGACCACCAACCCATGCCTCATTGACATCAGGTGTAGAAGTATCATCACCTACATACCTTCCCTTTTTAGTTCTGGCTCGTTTCGGAGCTACAGGTTGTTTTTTTACAACTACCTCTGGCTCTTTCTTACGAATTACAGAAGATACTACTTCTTTCTTTTCAGGTTTAGCTACTGCCCACTTTAAAAAAGTTTTTAGTTTTTTCCACATAACTGCTCCTTTTAATAATAATCTGCTCTTCTAATCGGTAACTCTTCCTCTTCTTCATCAGAATAAAGAGGAATGAAACCCCCTTGTCGAAAGCGTAATAACGCTTGCGTTGAAGAGTCTACTAAGTCATCGTGATCCCCGCTAGGGAATGCAGCGAATTCCTCAACAACTTCTTCAGAAAATCTTTTCTCTGGTGCCCACACCACACCTGATGCAAATAGGTCAGCTACAGCATTCACCCTTGCTATCTTATCGTTACCACGACTGGGTGTATATTCAGATACAGGTATTCCCATTTGGCGTAGTTCAAAGATCAAGGGCATTCCAGCCGCCTTACCTTCCACGATAAAGGCATCTGGTTGCCATTCTTTCCAGTGATCAAATGCTTTTTTCTTTAATGCTGGAAACTCCATACGGTCTTTAAAAGCATCTAACAAAATAATATTAGGTTGTAATATTCCCGTGCCTTCATCTTCTTTGTAGAAGACTCCCCAAGTTGTACACGCTGAATAGTCAGCCCTTTGAGTCTTAAGGAAAGCTGTGTCCCAAGACTGTATAATAAATTCACACTGTGGCGGGTTATCGTATTCCCAATTTTGCCACCACTCTCGTTTTACAATAGCTCCTTCTTCTGAAGTAGGGTCTTGTTGGTACTGAGCCGACCATTTCGATACAGGCAGTTCCGATCTTAACTTTTCTAGTTCCTTTATATCCCAGAACTCCTGCCATAAACTTTTTCCTGAAGGTAATATAGCGGGGAACTCTATAACCTCCCATTCGTCTACACCTTTTCTTTGAGCTTGGGCTTTCATTATCTGTCCCGTCAAATCCCTTTTGTGCCAACGAGTCATTACAATTACGATAGAGCCTCCCGGTTGCAAACGCTGACGGGGACCCGAAGTATAGTATTCGTACACTCGGTCAAATACTTGAGGATCACCGCTCTGTCCTTCCTGCTCTGAATGCGGGTCGTCAATGATGAGTACATCCGCACCCTTACCAGTTACCGCACCGCCCACACCTATCGCAAAATATTCTCCGCCTTTGTTAGTGTTCCAACGACCAGCAGCTTTAGAGTCGGCTTGCAAAGCCACTTTAGGAAAGACCTCTTTAAAATCTTCTGAACCTACTAAGTTTCTTACCTTACGTCCAAAGCCTACTGCCAGTTCTGCTGTATGAGCAATTTGAATAATCTTTCTGTCAGGGTATTTTCCTAAATACCAAGCAGGTAGTAAGTACGAGGCAAACTCTGATTTTGTATGTCGGGGGGGCATATTGATAATCAGCCTTTTAAGCTCACCCCGTGCTACTCGATTAAAAGCATCCGCCATTTTAGTATGGTGGTAGCCTTCTATAAAAGCTTTCCAAGAATGTTTTACAAAACTAAGGAAGTGTTCGTTACAGTCCTTTCTGTTCTGTGCTTGTTCGTATTCTTCCAACAGACCTAAGAAAACTTTCTTTTCATGGTCAGGCAGTTGTTCTATCTTTTGTAAATACTTATTCATAAATTAGTCCCCGCAACCTACATAGATTTTTTGTAGAGAATGATGAAAGGATTACGGGGACTTAGTGTATAACTAGGTAGTATATAACTAACTATATTATTACTTAGTTTATAACTAGGTAGTAATGTAATAAAGACAATATACTCCGAGATTTTAGCAATCATACCTACCTTCTCATGTTCGTCAAGTGTTTTCCAAACATTTCTTCAAGTTCGTCTTTCTCAGGTTCCTCAATTAACGAGCCGAGCCCGCCCTCTTTTTGTTCATCTAATGTTCGGGTTTGAACTGGCTCCGAAATTTTTTTTTCAACTACGGGGGTAGTGGGGGAGGTAGGGGGTAAATTCTGAAGTGGGGAGTTTCTAACCGACATCATGGTTCGCCAGCGTTTGGGTTGCATGGTTATCCAACCATCCTCTTCTAACTTCTTCACGATTGCATGAACTGTGCTCCGAGAAGAAACTCCGACCATCTCTGCTATTGCTTCTAATGACGGACCACAGTGTTGTGTCTCCCAGTAGGATTCTATTGCTTCTAGTACCTTTAATTGTTTAGGAGTCATATGACTAAACCTGCACAGATAAGAAAACCAACAGCGACACCCATAATGATTAACTCGTCTTTAGAATACATATATACCCCCATTATGTATGAGACTCTAACGTTTTGCAAACGTTTAGCGAAAGTTAAGCGTATATTAGTAAGCCAATCGGGGTTTATGAAAATATTTGGAAATTAATGAGCAAATTAGTGTGTACCCGAGCAGATCAAAAAAATTTCAAAATGGGGGGGTCGGGTAGGGTATGGTTCTGAATTCTGAGCTTCTATATAAGGTCTTTCAGCGATAGTGATTACTTACTTACTATCATAATTATAGGGGGGAAAATATTCTGAATGTCTGGAGTGCCTTTATAGTCGTTGTGGATATATGCCTTTAAATATTGAACGTTCAATATTTGTTCTTCTTATGTTGCATTGTTCTTTTGTATTCTGATCTCTTTTAAATGTCGCCATATCTTTAGAGTCTGAACGTCCTCTGGGTAGCGTTCAAAGTTCAGATTCTATTGTGTATCTTTCCCCATAACGTTCTGAAGCTTCTCTTCTATGTCATTCATTACTTGTTCGGGAGTTCTATCTTTTGTAGTGGTTTCAATCCTCTCTATAAAGAGTCCAACGTCTGATGTCTTGACTAAGAGTTCTAATGCTCTGATTCTAGCTGATTCATTGTTACCCTTATCTAATGCTTCTTCTCTTAGTCTCTCTAAGACTAGGTGCCTTAGAGAGAGCGAGGAGGTTAGTGCATACTCCTCTTTCCTCTTCAATAGAGTCTTGTACCTTTGGGAAACCTTTGGGGAACTTTTAAGTTTGCTTGCTTCACAATGGATAGCACTAGCCTTCATTCCTTTGGCATTGTAGGCACTTCTGTAAGCTTCACTTGCTGAACTCCCTTTAAGGAGTTCCTGTACAAATACTTCCTGTTTAGGTGTTAACCCATGTATGTCTTTTACTTTGTTTGTCATAGTCTCTAATTGTAGCTGTCCTACGGACAGTTTGAAACCGTCCTTTGCGAACATACATAGAACATACACATAATATATATTGTATGTTTTTGTTGTGCTTTGTAATACATTTGATATACTTGATTCGAATTCAGACAGACTGCTCCCCGAATCGGGGAATTCCAAAGGACGGATAACGAGTCTAGGGTACTGAAGGAAGCGAATCGGGATTGGGGTTCGAGTGACAACCCTCTTTGAAATAGAGACAACCCAGTCGGACAAGGACGGCACCGACCAAAAAACAAGTGCCTTTCCACTCCGAGTCGAGGAGTGACAGCTAGGGCAGAACAGCAACGTACAACCGAGAGGGTTCTTTAGTTATTGTAAAACCTACGAGGAAAGAAAAATAAGAGACGGTCAGATTAGGTCAGTAAGCAAAAAGCTTACTCATTTAGAGAAAGACTTTAGTACAAGAAGAGAGACACAATAGATTGAGCAATCAGTCAGCAACGGATCGATGTTGCGTGATACGGTTCTGAAAAGGAAAGAGAGAGACTTTAGAGAGAGATGCTTAGTAGCGGAAGGGGCAAGTCATGGTGTAAGTGGCGAAGAAGAAGGCGACCTCTACGGAGGTCGTTTCTTTATTGGTGCTGTTCGGCATCAATAAAGAAGCGAAGACTTCAATGTATAACTAAGGAGAAAAATTTATGGAACTAAATCCAAAAGCAGACAAAAATTGTAAGCACTGTTTAGGTACAGGTGAGAAAATGACAATGAGTTTGTTTTCTCTTCCTGCTCTTAAACATTACCCTTGCGATTGTTTAAAGAAGGGTTAAAGAACGGAGGCGACCTCTACGGAGGTCGTTTCTTAATGGGTACTCAAAAGGTATTCATTAAGAAGCGGAAGCTTCAAGTATTATTGAACGTACATTGAACGTTCAATATTTATTAATCGTGTATAACTAAAAGGAGCAATTATGCTTAGACCAAAAGAGCTAGAGAAAACTCTAGAAACTGTAATCGGGTTGAATCAACCCGTTTATATCGAGGGCGGGGCAGGTATAGGAAAATCTGAAATCATAACTAAAGTAGGTGAGAATCTAGGTTATAAAGTTATTGATGTAAGAGTATCTTTACTTGATCCCGTAGACTTGAGAGGGGTACCGTCAGTTGAGAACGGTGTAACTAAATGGAATCCTCCCGTTTTTCTTCCTACGGAAGCTGACGGGAAATCAATTCTATTCTTAGATGAACTGGTGCATGGTTCACCTAGTGTTCAGAAGGCATTATTTCAATTAATCAAGGACAGAAGAATTGGAGAATATATCATGCCTAAAGATACTGTGATTATTGGTGCAGGTAACAGAGTATCGGACAGAGCAGGTGCTAATCAGATGAATAGTGCATTGGCTAATAGGTTCATTAACTTGGAATTAGAAGTTAATGAGAATGATTGGTATGAATGGGCGATAACAGAAGGGAAGATTGATCCTAATGTGATTGCCTTTATAAGATACCGTCCCGAACTATTGTACGATTTCCCCGAAGATACTAGATCAAAAGCTTGGGCGAGTCCGAGAACTTGGGAATTCGCATCTAATATCATCAAGGCTAACCCCGAAAAGGGAAAGATTGAAGAGGAGTTGATCAAGGGAACTGTAGGAGACGGAGCAGGTACGGAGTTCATAGGATTTATGAAAACGGCAAGGGAACTTCCCGATATCAAGGAAATATTGAAGAAGCCGAAGACATATCCTATAGGCGACAATCCTGCGGTTAATTATGCAATTACGGGTGCATTAGCAAATAGGGCGACTGCTAATAATATTGGCGACATTATTACTTTCATTACGAGAGAAGAAATGAGTCAAGAGTTTGCGGTTATAACAATGAGAGATATAGCTATGCTTTATCCACAATTAACAAAGACAAAAGAGTACATAAAATTTGCACAAGATTTTAAAGACTTATTGTCATAAGGAGTAGTTATGAAACTTAATGAAAAAGCTATGTTGGTATCACTTGTTTTAAAGAAGTGGAGTCCGAGAAAAGTTGATAAGAGACTTGCTGGAGAACTTACTGATAAGTATGGGATTGATCCTAGAGTTGTCAGTGCTTCTAAAAAACTGGTTGCTATCAATGAAGGCTCTTTTAAGAGCATTGAAACCCTTGATAAGAAGATAAGGAATCATGTCTTTTATTCAGTGGGTACTGGTTGCAAGGGATTTTGTGTGCCTTATGACGGTAAAGGTAAACACCTTTTACCGACAGAATTGCACGACAAATTCGTTGCGAGATTCAATGATTATGCTGACAAAAGAGAAAGGAAAGTTAAGCAGATTGTCGAAGACTGGGACACAATTATTGAGAGTGCTAAAGAAGAGTTGAAGGGAGTCTTTAATCCTAATGATTATCCTTCTAAGGAAGAGTTAGCTAATCTATATGAATGTAGATATGTTATAGAGAGTCTTCCCGAAGAAGCTTATGTCGGGAGAGGAGACGACCAAAAGCTTGATCCGAGATTCGGAGTTAGCGGTGCTGAAACTTTAGAGGTACAAGTAAGAGAGAGATCAACCATAGAAGAAGCAACGGAACAAGCTACAACGAATATGGTTGTTCTTTTAACTCACTTAGCCGACTGTCTTAAAGAAGATAAAACTTTCAGAGACAATTCTTTTACTAAAGTTAAAGATGCCATAGATCAATTTGATTCTTGGAACTTTAACGACAATGAAAAATTGTACGAAGTAAGCACAAATCTTAAGGAAGCTATAGCCGATATAGACGGTGCATCTGATCTTAGAAAAGATAAAGGTAAAGCGGATAAGTTGGTTAAGGCTAGTGATGAAGCTAATGATATCTTAGACAAACTAGAGGGGATAATATGACAGAGACAAAAGCAAGAGCCATAATGACTAAGGCTAGAACAAGGCTAGTCACTGGTTATCCCTTCTTTGGTAATGTTGCTATGAAGTTAAAGTTAATCGAAGATTCATCAGTAAAAACTATGGCGACAGACGGAAAGGTTATTAAGTTTAATCCTAGTTGGGTTGAGGAATTACCTTTAGCAGAAGTCGTAGGAGTTTTTGCACATGAGATAATGCACGTTACTAACGGACATCACTTGAGACAGAATCACGGACAAGAACGTGATTCTACTTCTTGGAATATTGCTTGTGATTACGCTATCAATAGCATCTTACTTAAGGAAGGATTTATTCTTCCCGAAGGCGGTCTATTTGATGATGAAAATAAGTTTGGTAATGGTAGTGCAGAAATTATCTACAAGACGGTTCACGAAGAAATCGAAGAGTGGAAAGAGGAACAGGAAGCTAACTCTCAAAGCGAACAAGAGTCTTCTGAATCGGAAGATTCAAGCGAAGGCAACGGTTCGGCTCAAGGCTCAGAAGACTCTAGCGAAGAGGGAGAGGGCGGTTCGGGTACTGGTTCTAACAGTCAAGAGGACGAGGACGAAGAAGACTCTCAAGGTTCGGGTGCTGGTTCTTCTATTGATGATTTCATAGAAGAGAAGTACGGTAAGCTTTTAGGAGAAGTTGAACAACAGAAAACAGAAGAAGGCAAAGAGTTATCTGAAGCTGAAACTGAAAGAAAACTTGAAGAACTTAGAGTTGATGTTGTTCAATCTGAAATGAGAGCAAAAGCTAGGGGTACTGGCGGTTCTGATTTTGCAAAAGACCTTAAGGGTTATGTTAAAGATAAAGTAGACTGGAGAGAAAAGTTATTGAATTTAGCTCAAGATTCTATTGCATCTGACTTCACATGGAATTATCCAAACAGAAGATACATAGCCGAAGGTATGTATCTTCCTTCACAAGACAAAGATCAGCTTAATACTTTAGTTATTGGTGTTGATCAATCTTCATCTGTTAGGGACGTATATGTATCTCTTTTTGAAGGGTGCATGAAAAGTATAGTAGAACAAGTAGGTTTTGAAAAAATCTATATTTGTTATTTTACTGGCATACTTAACGAAGTTGTTGAACTTGATGCTGGAGATAACTTCAAAATGAAACCGTCAAGGTATTACGGTGGTACGGAGTTTAGAGTAGTAACTGATTGGATTGAACAAGAAGGTATTACTCCCTCCTGCTTACTAATGCTAACTGACGGAGAATGTCACGTTCCCATTGAACCTAACTATCCTGTAGGTTGGTGCTTAATTCCTAATTATGATAATTGGTGTATCAAGTATTGCGGTTTAGATAGGTACGGAGAAATCATTGAGTTGGAAATGTAACTACAAGAGTCACTGGAAATGGGTGGGCGTTTTTTGGGGTAGTCGTTGCGGATATTTGACGGCTATCCCAATTAAACATTGAACGTTCAATATTTAACTAGATGAGAAGTCATCTAAAATTTATAAGGAAACTATATGAATGTTAAAAAAATGGTATCGAAACTTTTGTTCCATGAGGAACGTAAACCAATTCATCAAGCTTTAGCTTCTAATTCTATAGAAATTAAAGTTTTTGATAACGAGGACAATGTACGTTGTGTCTTAGCTTGTAGCTACAGCGAAAAGTATAACGCTTCTCTTGACTCTAACTCTACAGTTAATGATCTCATTCATAGTCTTGTTAATAAAATGGGCGATGAAGGTACTGGAAATTGGAGGAGTCATGCTCATTATGAGAATGATTATGACGGTTGGGGAAATGAGGATAA
>Ga0080013_1000669_pt1 | contig 47871 bp, 44 predicted proteins | sample ETNvirenome_6_85_FD_69236 | JGI IMG/M metagenome (GOLD analysis project Ga0080013, IMG submission 69236) | Marine viral communities from the Pacific Ocean - ETNP_6_85 (SPADES assembly) (version 2) | ecosystem: Environmental > Aquatic > Marine > Oceanic | place: Pacific Ocean | collected 2013-06-19
ACAACAAGAGAAACCAGTGAAGATTACCAAAAGAAAACTAAGGGAAATTATTTTGAAAGAAACAAGACGCAATAGGTCGTCTCACAGAGGTAGCAGTCGTCGCAGTCTAGCTTCTTATCTGTTCGAACAAGGTGAAGCTGAAGAAGCCGCCGCCTCGACAGGTAAAATTGGAGATGCACCCAGAGGGGATGCGGTCGATAAGACGACCAACGTGAAAGATGTAGATCCGATTGAGATAGCCAATCAGTTACTGTCCGGTGATGATAATGCGCCTGTTGTAGCAGCTACTCAGGGTCAATGGTTTGCAACGAGCGGTGCTCAGGCTAAGGAGTGGATTGAAAAGATTGGACCAGAGGTCTTCGTCGGTCGTCTGAAAGCATTAGCCACCAAAGTTCCAAAGACAGGCTTGCCAAAGAAAATAATGCCATTTCTACCAGGGCCCGGCGATGCAAAAGGAACCTTCGATCAGGTTGAAGATGCACTTACTCCGGGTGGTGAATTAAATGTTGACATGATGGAGGAAGCTGCACTCAAGCGTGGTCTCCAATATTTGGTTGAAAAAACACCCCCACCCAAAGCCAACACATTCACGGGTATGGATTCAAGTCTAGAAACAGGAGCTGCGGCAGAATTCATGACAGCTGGTCTCAAGGATGGTAATGAAACTGATGACAAGGTTAAGATTATCCAGGGTGGAGAGCTAGCCGCCGACAAAGCTATTCCGACTCAATCAAATATTCTTATTTATAAAGCACTTGGGATGGCTATGAATCCTAAAAATCAGATAGCGGGAGGCGATCTGGATGCATGGGCTGGTACTGGTGGGGAGATACTCGATGGGCATCATCGTTGGGCGGCAACTATGTTCAATGACCCCAGCGCCTCCATGGGGCTGGCTGGTCAAGTTGATCTAGGTGCAACCGGTGATGCAAAAGAGATGTTGATGTACCTTACGGCTATCGGTAATGCTTTGGGTAACGTGACCAAGACAGAGGCGGACTGGCACGAAGGTGATGTAATTTTGGAACGCTGGCAAAAACTTTCTGGCATGCTTAAATGATTGGGAGAACTCGTGAAACTTGTTGAGGCAATGGGATTAGTACCCAGACCCAAGAGGCTGACGGCTTCAAAATTAAGAAATCTGATTCTTAGAGAGGCGAATCTGATTCGGGAGGAGATGTCCGATGAAGAGGCCGTCAAGGCAATTCAGAAGGGTCTAGACATCTCCGGCGGAGTCGAAGCTACCGTCGAATTTCTCAAGTCCCCGGAGGGTAACGATCCCAAGGTTAGAGCCTTTTTGGCGGCAGGTGAGCGGGATGAACAGCCAGCAGACGAGAAGATGGGCGTCAATCCTAGCGCTGCCCCGGTCTTGAGCGGCCTTAAAGCCACACAAAATGAGGTCGGATTGCCCAACTCGATCGGCTATCCTCTGTCAGTTTTTGATTCTCTCAAGGCCGCACTAAAACCGGGAGGAGATCCAACCGGTCGCGGGAAACGTATTGTCATCAGCGGCGACAAGGTGATCGATGGACACCACCGGTGGTCACAGAAGATGGCAGTCGCCGGACCGGACGACACAATTCCAGCGATTGATATCAGCTTTCCTGGCGGATCCGCTGACGCACAGCTTGCAGCGGCACAGGTGGCTGTGGTCGCGACTTTAAATAAGAATGACCCGAAGGCGACGGGCGTGCCCAAGGCCAAGAGTGATAAGCTAGACAATATTCTGGGCCAATCAAGTGCTACCATCGAGAAAAAGATACGCGGCTACTACGAGAGCGGCGTGAACATGGAGAGCGGAGCTCCTCTTCTTTCGGACGATTACATGGCGAAGGTTATGGGGGATGCCGCTGTCAAGACCCATTTTGGAATCGAGGATCCAGACGACACCGATGCAGCGCGTGACAAAATTATTAAGACAATTGCTTCGAACTTGGACGCCAGTAATTTAAAGATGGCACCTGAAGCACCGGGACGAGATGTTATGCCCCAGCTTTCGGGGGGAGATTTTGAACACGAGGACAAGCTCTCTGTCAAGGATGTCGCCCAGTTGGCAAATGCGGGATCTGTGAATTATCAGGCGGACTTTAAACCCGCAGGGGAAGAAACGGAAGAGACAGAAGCGGAACCCGAAAAGAAACTCACAGATGGGCGGGTGAATTCCGACGCTCAAATTTTGGAGCGTTGGCAAAAGCTAGCCGGCATGCTTGCGGGGTAAACGAACAAAAATGACTATCAAAAAGAAGTGTCTCAACACCAGCGGTAGATATGAGAAGCTCTACACGATGCTGGACACGATCACCCAAAAGGACCGGGAGAAGTGCCGAAAGGCGGATCTTTTTGATAAAATTGTTGCGGTGCTGACGAGTTCCGAATTTGACAAACCCAGCTTGAGAATTGACGAGATTAGAAAGATAGCTTTGGTGGTGGGGGCTAAGAATGGGGAATGAATCCAATGTGCAGAACGGCTGGAACGAGTACTCCAAGCTTGTACTGAAGGAGCTCGAAGTCCTGTCCGAGGGAATTCAGACGCTGACAACCGAACTTCATGAGGTGAGGAAAGACATTCTCAGGCTTGAGACCAAGGAGACCAAGGTGGACGATCTCAAGATCTGGAAGGAGAAGGTGGACGAAATCTTCTCCCCGACACAGATGAAGGATCTTGCTGATCAGGTGAAGTCTCACGAGGCTTTCAAGACGAGGGCGGTAACAATCTTTGCTGTGGTTCAATTTTTGATGGCCGCGGCGCTTTTTGCACAGAAACTTCTTTGAATAAGCTTCGATCCGGCAACGATATTTAGTTGCAGGGCAGAAATGACAAGTTTTCTTAACACATTAAACCCGACTCCGTTCGGATTTTTCGATACCAACCCAGACTTTCAGGTCGAGTCTGACGCGATGGTCACATTTGTCAAGAGAAAGTTGGGCGACGATGTGTTGAGTGTTGAGCTGACCAAGAAGCAGGTCTGGGCTTGTTTTGAGGAGTCACTTCTGGAGTATGGATCGATTATTAATCAGTATCAGGCAAAATCACAGTTGGCGAATTTATTGGGGGCGACCACAGGAAGTTTGTCTGGCCACGAACAGAAGTTTCCCAGAGAGAACCTTGAGTTCATGCTCCGAAGAGCTGAGCCTTATTCCATGGAAGCAGGTTTGGGTGGTTCTTACAACTCGGTGTCGGGATCGATCGATCTTGTCAAAAAACAACAGGACTACGACATTTATGAGACACTCAAAGACAGCGACGGTAATCTGGTTTTCAGCAGCAGTCTTAACACAACGAACAGTAAGATGAAGATAATGGAGGTGTTCCACTTCAGCTCACAGGCGGCCTATCGTTTTTTTGATACCACGTCAGCGATTAACTACCTCAACAATGAGTTTGCGTTTGAATCGTTTACACCTGAGACGGTTTTCTACGTGCTGCCTGTGTTCGAGGATATTTTGCGTGGAGGACAACTTGACCTCTCGAATCGAGTTCGTAGGTCGAACTATTCGTACAAGATCGTCGGAAAGAATATTAGAATTTATCCAATGCCAGTGCAGAACAATCCCAAGAAACTTTGGATAAGAGTGCAGTTCAGTCCTGATCCTCTCAATCCCGGAATTGCAGATCCAGGAATTTATGGTGTGTCCAATTTATCAAATGTGCCCTTTGGCAGATTAACATTTTCACGAATTAATTCGATCGGTCGACAGTGGATCAGACAGTATACACTGGCGCTGTGTACCGAATTGTTGGGCCTGATTAGGTCCAAGTTTGACTCGGTACCTATTCCTGGGGGTGATCTGTCCCTGAATGGTTCTGATCTTGTTACACAGGGTAGAGAGGAAAAAACTAATCTCAAGACTAAGCTGACCGAGATGTTGGAGGAGTTGACTTACAGCAAGATGCTTGAGGATGAGGCTGCTGCTGCGGAGAACTTACAGAATATTTTGCGAAGGATTCCAATTCCGAACGGCCGAGTGATCACGATAGGATGATGAGTCATGTCTAGATTATTTTTGACTCCACGAGAGATCGATTTCATCAACGATACCACCAAGGAAATTATCAAGGATGTCGTTGGTCAAAAGATCTATTATTATGCAATTCGTGCTGATGTAACCAAGGTACACGATGTTTACGAGGAGGCACCTGATAAGGTCTTCGATCCACCAATAGAGATCGAGGCGCGGATTGAATATCAACCTGAGGATGTTCGAACCAATCGATACGGGGTGGAAGAATATTACACTATTGATGTATACTTGCATTACGAAGATCTTCTGAACAGAAACATCAACGCTAAAATTGGTGATTATTTTTCCTACGGCAGCACATTCTTTGAGATAGCCCAATTGGTGTATGATTCTAATATTTATGGGCAGATTGAGCATGCAATGGGAATTAAACTTACCGGTAAGCAGGCAAGACTGGGCCAGATTTCTAAGAACCCTCTCGGTCCCACATCCGAGTCCTATACAGATCCGGATGCGGTGCAGGAGACCTTTGTCCAGCAGAGAGGATTTACTGAGAATCGTCTAGGCGAGACCGGTGACGTTAGATCGATGCAACAAAAGGATGTTCTTGATGCGCCAATAACGGGACCCGCGGAGGTCTCGCCTCGGGGAGACGACTCCGGTGCTGGATCGTCATTTTACGGTGAGAGCTAAACATGTCAACGCGTGAACAACTCGAGGCTAACCGACCTGGTAATCCACCATCTTCGGGTAAAAATACATCAGACACATTTCTGGAGCTTCCCAGCTGTACAATTGAGGACATCGATAGGGCACTTTTTAATCTATTTGACAAGGATCTTCCCTTGACTTACTCCTACAAGAAGAAGACACAGCGGGTTCCCATTGTGTTTGCGGGTGGCGAAAGATTCGCGATTATCGCGCGCAAAAAACCCCTGCGGGACAAAAATAATGCGCTGATTCTGCCTGTCATTTCGATCATGAGATCGAACCTGACACAGGAGAACGAGATGGGCCTGGCATCTAACACCTCTGTGCCGCACATCATTAAAAAGCAGATCTCCAAAAAGGATCCGAGATACCAAAGACTTATCAATAAGCTGGGTTTAAAAAATTCCGATAATTTAGCAACGCGAGAAGCATTTTTAAACGAAAGTTCAGGTAGTCCACTAGAGGGCGCTGAGCCGGGAAGGATTGCGTCTCGAAGAGGGTCTGCTCCTCTCACTGACCAAATTCGAGCGGGAAATTTGCTCGAATTAAATTTGGACAACAATATCTTCGAAGTCATCGAGATGCCTCCACCAAATTTTATAACAGCTACTTATGAGGTGACTGTATGGGCACAGTATGTCCAGCAGATGAACAATATCATTATGTCGATCATGTCAAATGCGCAGAGCTACGCCCAAAGAACATTCAGACTTGAGACGCAAAAGGGTTACACATTTGTGGCTTATATGGAATCAGGATTTGCGCCTGGCAATAATTTTGATGATTTTACCGACGATGAACGGATCATCAGGACATCCTTCACGCTGAAGGTTCCCGGATATTTACTGGGGGAGACGTACCCGGGTGCGCCTAATCGATTGAGGTCAGTATTGTCGTCTCCCCAGTTGTCGTTTGAGTTGGACTTGACGTCTGCACAAATTTTAAGCGATGTCAGTGTGGGAGCGCCTAGTGGAAATCCGGACAGTTATGTTTTGGACGACGCGAGAAGAATTAGTGCACCGTTACCCGGGGGTGCTGTAGCCGGTCAGGAGTCAGTGACGTATAACGACACTAGAAATTTGAACGCTTCTTCTCCAGACAGAGATGATTCGGTTTTGATCGGTGCTGCGGTCAATGACGTGCGTCAGAGAACTGTTGAGACAATCACTGATCCCTTTGGAAAACGCACCCAGAAAAAAAGCGTCGTAAAGACACGCTATAACCGAAATGGGGAGACTGTTTATCGAGAAGTTCACTGATTTGGTGAGCGTTTCAAAATTAACGAGATACTTACAGATGGCGCACTGTTAGATAGAGGAGTACAGGAGAAAATATGGCTGAGCAGACATTTAGATCACCCGGTTTTTTCGATCAGGAAATTGACCTGTCAGGCGGCCGAGCGTCTCCGGCGGGTGTTCCGGCCGGCGTCATTGGAACCGCCAAGAAAGGACCCGCGTTCGTTCCTGTCACTGTGGGATCTTTCGCTGATTTTGAAACGAAGTTTGGAACCCTTGATGCCAAACGATTTGGACCGTACGCCGTTAATGAGTGGCTTAAGAACAGAACATCGGCAACTTACATTAGACTGCTCGGTGCCGGTTCCAATGAGACCACCACCCAGTTTGCTAATACTCGTGTTGGGGGAGTTGTTGCCAATGCAGGCTTCAAAATTGCAGGCTCGACTTCTGATGATCCCACCCTGAGCGGCAAGCAGGGTTACGTCCAGATGATTGTTGCAAAGCACAAGGCCGAGGACGGTGATGAGGTCAATGGATTTCCAATTTTTACCGATAACGGTAGCATCGATGATGCGTCAGCGATGTATCTGGTGAGAGGTGTCGTTCTTATGGCGACTGGGACACGCATGATGGCGCTGAGCCATTCCTCGTCCTATCGCGATTTGGTGGCATCGACTTACAATGCTGCAACTGTTGGTGCAATTGGAGACAGCCCGCTGTCTCAGGCAAAATATTTTAAGATTGTGCTAAGTTCCTCGTCGGGTATCGGCTGGAGTAACCATGAGAACAAGAAGGGAATCAAAATTCTCACAGCCTCTCTGGATCCAAACGATGGCGCTTACATTAGCAAGGTACTCAATACTGATCCTCTGAAGTTTCAGGAGGAGGAGCACCTGCTCTATTTGGACTACGCAGTGGAGGCTGATCTTGCTCCGGTGATTTCGGACAGCAGCAACGCGACCGTTGGAATCTTATCCGGATCGGCGTCCGAGTCGGCGGCATCTGGAATCAGCGGAATTGCGTTTGCGGATCTTTACGGTAGATTCGATACCCGGTACACGACACCTCGAACGACCGACTTTATTTCGCAGCCATTCGGAGAAATGGAGTACAATCTGTTTCGATTTGAGACTCTCGACGATGGTGTTTACGCGAACGAGAAGTTCAAGGTATCGATCGCCGGCCTCAGGGCTAGCACTAATGAGAAGCAACCGTACGGGTTATTTGAGGTGCAGATCAGAAATTTTGAGGACAGTGATGGTAACGCACAAATTCTGGAGAGATACCCAGAGTGCTCGCTCAATCCCAATTCGGATCGATATGTCGCACGTCTGATCGGCGACAAGAAGGTGAGGTACAACTTCGATCAGGAGAATCCAGATGAACGCCGCCTGGACGTCACGGGCAAGTATCCGAATGTGTCGCAGCGAATCAGAATTGTGATGGACGAACAGGTTGAGAAGAAGCAGATTCCGAAGGAGTCGTTGCCCTTCGGATTCCGGGGCATGCCAGCACTCAAGACGAATGACACCTTGACCGACTCCAAAACTCCAATAAGCAGCTCACAGGGTACGGCGGTGGGTGCGTCGTCGACTCGAAGACTCGGGGCGTCGGGCATCGGTGGTGGGACAACAACCACGTCTGCACATTCTCTTACCGGATCAATTGTGCCTCCGCTGCCGTTGCGAGTGAAAGCCACTAGGGGCGCGGTTAAATCGGCACCCACCTTCTTGGGCGAGGCAGGGAAAATTGAACGCGTCGACGCGAGATTCTACTGGGGTGTCAAAACAGATCCGATCCCAGTGTCTTCGAGCAATGATAGCAATCTCGGTGTTGGTAACGCAGCACTTCGGTCCAATGAGGGCGCCGGAATCAACCCACTGGTTCGCGCTTACACAAAGTTCTCGGGAATTCACCTGCTTGATGCACATGTGACAGGCACAGGTGCGGACCTCTTTAACGATAACAAGTTCACACTGGCACGAGTCGCGCTCAGCGTCACTGGATCGACACTCGCCCAGGTGGTGACACGGGTGACAGGTACAGCATCAGAACACATGCTGGACACGGCCTATGTCAGAAACGGTCGTCCCGACCCCAGTGTGTATACGGTCACAGATGGTGCTCGAGCTAACAGAATTACACTGGCATCTTTGATTGCCACGTCTTCCGCGCTGTTCAATAGATTCACTGATTACAATAAGTTCACTAATATTTTTTATGGTGGGTTCGACGGCGTAAATATTCTCGACACAGATCAGTTCTACTTTAGAGACAGAGCTTTCTCGTCTGATACAGGCGGCAAGGCTGGCGCTACCACCAATATAGGCTTGACCGCATCTAGCGGAATTAATCAGGCAGGTAAGGGTCGCCTCAATAACAATATTGCATCCGTGCGCAGAGCCATCGACATTATCACCAATCCGGTGACATCAAAAATCAATCTGCTGGCGATTCCGGGTGTGCGAGAGGCTTATGTGACTGATCACGCCATGCAGAAAACCAAGGACTACGGCATGGCGCTCTACTTGATGGATATCATCGAGTACGATAAGGGTTCAAATCGTCTTTACGATGACTCATCTGCACGATCAAGTGTTACAAAGACGATTGATAAGTTTGAAGGTAGAGCTGTTGACAACAACTACACCGCGGTCTACTTTCCGGATGTGACAGTTACTGACGAAATAAATAATCGAGTTGTCCAGACGCCGCCCTCAGTTGCGGCGTTGGGGGCGATTGGTTTTAACGATAGAACACAGCAGGTGTGGTTCGCTCCAGCGGGATTCAACAGGGGTGCGCTAGATTTTGTGACCAATGTGGAGAACAGGCTTTCCGCAGCTAACAGAGATGATCTCTATGATGCAAAGATCAACCCAATCGCCACTTTTCCGAGATCCGGATTCGTGATTTTTGGGCAGAAAACACTGCAGGTCGCTCAAAGTGCGTTGGATCGAATTAATGTCAGAAGAATGATGCTTGATATCAAGCGTAGAATTGTTGGTATTGCTCAAAAACTCATTTTTGAGCAGAATAATGCTGCTACTAGAGCACGATTTGTGGGGCAGACGACGCAGGAATTGACGTTCGTACAGGCGCGCCAGGGAATTGATGCATTCAAGGTGATCTGCGATGGGACGAATAATCCGCAGTCTGAAATTGATCAGAATAGAATGAAGGGCACAATCCAAGTGGTGCCAACACGTGCAGTCGAGTTCATTTCGGTGGACTTCGTCATCACAAACAATGGTGTTAGCTTTGAGTAAGACAATAAGTAGAGAAAGGGGTAGGAGAAAAAATGGCAGAGCTTACATTTCCAGTTAGTCCAGGTGTAATCGCGAGGGAGATAGACCTCTCTGGACCAACGCAAATAACTCCATCCGGAGTTCCAGCGGGTGTTGTGGGCACTTCGGTTAGAGGTCCTGCTTTTGTGCCTGTCACAGTTGCGACTTTTCAGGACTTTATCTCGACGTTCGGTAATAGTGACGGTGAGAAGTTTGGCCCTATCGCAATGCGTGAGTGGCTGCGAAATTCCAGTGCCGGAACCTTTATAAGAGTTCTCGGAGCTGGAGACGGCAAGAAGAGAACTTCGACTGGAAACGATGCGGGCAAGGTCACAAATTCCGGTTTTGTTGTGGGACAACAGCTGCCCCAGTCGAACGGAAACATCGGCAGAAATGCGAAGGCTGGAGCAGCCACCGGTGCCTCCAACGGTGCCCTTGGCAGATCCTACTTTCTCGCGGCATTTATGTCTGAGAGTGTAGGTTCGACAATTTTCAGTGATGCGGGAATTCAGACTGTTGGGGCGAATATTGCGGCACCGATTTTGCGAGGTGTGATCATGGCGCCCTCGGGTGTCGTGTTAGCGCTGAGCTCCAACCTTGTCCGAACCCCCGAGGGTGGAGCTGGTAATATGACGCCAGCAGCGAATATAGTGTCTTATAACGGGTTCAGTGGTTCTAAAAATGCTGGCGCTAATATCGGTTCTGTCAACAAGGCAAATTCCAAGCAGGAGTTTGTGATGTTGCTTAACGGTCTCAAGAACAGCGCGACTCACAACAATATCATCACTGCGTCGTTCGATCCCGAGGTGGCAAACTATTTTGCTAATGTCTTAAACACTGATCCGACAAAGATTGAGAATGCAGGACACTATCTGTACACACACTACGACATGTATGCGAGTCTGACGGTTGTGACAGGCACCGGCGTGGTAGCCGCCGGCGGTTCAACGGCAAAGACTGGCTCGAATCTGGAACCTGTCGCGCTTTTGCTGACCTCTTCGCTTACCAGAAATAAAGCCTCAGCAACTAGCACCACCACTATTGGAGTTCCAAACTTTGAGAACTTCGAGGACCGGTTCGAGTCTGCGTTCAGCCCGTTCGTCGTGTCGCAAGAATTTGGTGGATCGAACAAGAACCTTTTCAAGGTTACCACGCTGTCTGACGGTGTGATCGGTTCCGGCGAGTTCAAGATCACCATCGAGAACGTCGCAGCCTCCTCGAAGGCCAATTATAAGTACGGCTCTTTCGATCTGGTTGTGCGCAGATGGGGTGACAATGATCTCAATCCTGAGGTGGTAGAATCGTTCAGGGGCTTGAGCCTGGATCCGACTTCCGACAATTACGTCGCGAAGAGAATTGGTGACCAGCGCACTTACTTCGACTTTGATGCCAATGCGGGAAGCCAGAAGATCGTGGTCGAGGGAGACTATCCGAACGTGTCCAACTTTGTTCGCGTTACGCTGAGCAGCGAGCTCAAGAACGAGACACTGGACGAGACGGCGATACCGTGCGGGTTCAGAGGAATCCACCACCTGGTGACCTCCGGAACCTCGATAACCAACAACACCGCGGATTCGATCCTGACAGGAAGCTTTGGGCCGTTTTTATACGGGAACGGAGCAGCAATTGCTTGTGGCATCTCCACAGATCATCTGCGAAGTGTGGTTCAGCCGCCGGTTCCGTTGCGTGAGTCGATTTCGGTGGGTGTGACACCGAAAAAGAATGTGGAGGTCGCTTTCACTTGGGGCGTGCAGTTCGAGGTCAAGACAAACAAGGACGCGCCCAACAAGAACGAGAAGATTGATGCTTCTCTTCTCTCGTTCACTAAGTACTTTCCGAAGTTCTACACAACGAACCAAGATCCACTTGTTGGCGCCAACGAGGGCACAGCAGACGTTGGGGGATGCATTCTTGACGCTGATCGATTCAACAATAACTTCTTCTCGCTGGAGCGTGTACAGGTAATTACTGGATCGAACGATCGACCTGATCCGCAACAGTGGGCAGCGGCGGTCTACAGAAGAAGTGGCGTCCAGAGTGGCTCCATTCTCGATAGAGACGGCGATGTGTCCGACAAGACGCGACTTATCAATGCCTCTAAGGACCTGGCACACATACCGAGCCAGAAATATTTCAAGTTTACCTTCCCGCTCCAGGGAGGCTTCGACGGTACCAATATTTTCGACGCTGAGAAGTCTAAGATAAGTGATGTTGCAATCAGAAGAGAGATGGACGATTCCAGCAATCAGGGAGGTAAGAATGGCCCGACGGTTGCAGCCTACAGAAAGGCGACTGATGTGATGGAGGCCAAGCAGGATGTCGACATTCAGCTTCTCGCCATTCCCGGAATTCGACACCCGGCGGTCACTGACTATGCAGTCGAGTCTACCGAGCGAAGGTTTGACGCGCTCTATCTCATGGATATTGAGGAGAAGGACGAGCTCAATACCTACGTCACATCATCCAACGCGACCATCAGTGTCGCCAACACAGTGAACACTTTTGAGGGAAGAGCTATGGATTCTTCGTTCGCGGCGGCCTATTTCCCGGACGTTGTGATCACAGATTCCGCAACCAACACTAACGTGCAGGCGCCTCCGTCGGCGGTCGTGCTGGGAGCGTTCGCGCTCAATGATGCAATCGGATTTCCGTGGTTCGCACCGGCTGGGTTCACACGAGGCGCTCTTTCGGCCGCGCTCTATCCAAAGGTCGAGCTTCTGCAGACGAACCGGGACGAGCTCTATAGCGCAGACATCAATCCGATCATCGGAGACGTGGTCACCGAGAGCGGTGTGACAGTGTTTGGACAGAAGACTATGCTCGCGGCACAGAGCGCTTTGGACCGCGTCAATGTGAGACGCCTCCTAATCGACATCAGACGTCGAGTGAGAGACGTGGCCAGGACCTTCCTGTTCGAGCCTAATCAGGCTTCGACGATCGCGGCCTTCAATTCTCGAATCCAGCCCATTCTGGCCAGTGTTCAGTCGCAGGGCGGCCTAGACAGGTACAAGGTGCTGATCGACACTTCAACCACTACACAGGCGGACATTGAGAACAACACTATTCGAGGAAAGATTTTCCTACAGCCGACGCGTTCGGTTGAGTTCGTTTCGCTCGACTTTGTCGTGAGCAACAGCATCTAAGAGAAATTTGGAGAAACGCATACTTATGTGTGCACATTAGGAGACACAAATGGCAGAGACACTCGCAGTTACCGACATGCTTCCCAACAAGTTTGAGCCGAAGCGACAGTTTAGGTGGGTGCTGGCGATCGAGGGTATCGACGCCTTCCTCATGAAGACCGCAGCCCGGCCGAATATTTCGTTCGAGGAAATGGAAATTCCCTACATCAACCACAAGCGTTACATCGCGGGTAAGGGCACGTTCGAGACACTCACAGTCACGTTGCACGATCCGATCGCGCCCTCCGGCGCCCAGCAGGTGATGGAGTGGATCAGGACCCATTTCGAGTCGGTCTCCGGCCGTGCGGGCTACGCCGACTTCTACAAGAGGGACATTCAGCTCAAGATGCTCGATCCCGTCGGTACAGTGGTGGAGCTTTGGGACATCAAGGGTGCCTTTCTCACCGCGGCGGACTTCGGTTCCCTCGACTACGCCGCCTCGGACCCGTCCGAGATCTCCCTCACAATTCGATTTGACAACGCTGTTTTACAGTATTGATGTAAACATACGATAACAACCTGCTTACAAGATCCTCCCTTTGGTATTCCTACCTCTGGGAGGATTTTTGTGTGTACATCTTCTCAAAATATGAGTATTGAACCGAATATTTACAGTGTGGCATTTTTATACACAATGTAGCGTGAATACGATTTGACCATTCACACGGAGATGAATAGTGGCTAGCAAGAAGAGAAATGAAAATCAGGTCTTCGCTGCGCAGCAGGCCGAGAAGCAAGGGTACCAGACGCGCGACGTCATGAGGGACGATTTCGGAATGGAGATTCCGGTGGAAGCGGTCCCACTGCCATCAGAGGGAAAAATCTACCCGGCAGACAGCGCCTCCTACAACAGGGAAACGATTGAGATTCGGGCGATGACTGCTCGGGAGGAGGACATTCTGACCTCCCGCGCGCTGATCAAGAAGGGGACAGTGATCTCTGAGCTGCTCAGGTCCTGCATCGCCGACAAGGATGTGGACGTCGACAGTATGATCAGCGGCGACCGAAACGCAATCATGACAGCAATCAGGGTTACTGGGTACGGCGCCGACTATGAGGTGGAGGTCGATTGTCCGAGTTGTGGCGAGAAGTCGAAGCAGTCGTTCAATCTCGCTGAGCTGCCCATCAAACGACTGGAGATCGATCCGGTCGAGTTGGGAGAGAATTTGTTCGAGTTCGATCTGCCCACCGCGAAGAAAAGGGTGTGCTTCAAATTTTTGACCGGCAGGGACGAGCAAAGAATGTCGATCGAGTCGGATCGAAGAAAGAAGGCAAAGCTCGGCGGCGACGTCGACAATCTCATCACAAATCGGCTGGTGTACTCGATCGTCTCCGTGGGGGATGTGACCGACAAGTCCAAGATTCGAGCCTTCATCAGGAATATGCCAGCAAGAGACAGCCGAGCTCTTCGAAAGTACATGGACGACAGCGAGCCCGGCATCGACATGAAGGCGTGGATGGACTGCTCGAGCTGCTTTGAGTCCTCGGAGGTGGGCTTGCCGATCGGCGTCTCCTTTTTTTGGCCTGACGCCTGACGACAAGATCTTTTTTCTGGAGCCCGTTTTTACTCTGATGTACTACATGGGTTTCACCTACACCGAGGCGATGTCGCTGCCCATCTGGCAGCGAAGGTGGTTCATTGAGCGAGTGATCGAGGAGATGAAAGCCGCCCAGGGAGCGTCCAAGGCAGCTCACAGCAACGATCACCAGTCCAGATCGCTGAGGGGTGTGTCCAGAGGTCAGGTTCCCGCTAAGTTGCGTCGATTCACCTAACTTGATCGATGTGATATTTAGTCGCTGGGAGCACCAGCATGGCGGACCTCGGCGATCAACTGCAAATTCAAGCGCAAATTAACAAGGCAATATCTGCCCGATCCGCGCTCATAGAGAAGCAGAGTCGACTGCTGTCGAAGCAGGCCGGAGTCGCCGCGAATATTTGCAAGTCGCTGGACTGTCAAAATTTGGATGAAACAGAGCAGGGAATTCGCGGTGTCTCCGATGCCCTGGAGGGCGCCGCTGACGCCGCGGAGAGCGCGCAAGGGGGCACATCGAACATGTCCGGCGCGCTGGGCAAAGCCGGAGGCAAGGCAGCGATCGCGACCAAGGTGTTTGGCGCCTTTGGAGACGCGTTGGATGCGGGCATGGGGATGCTCACCAATGCTGCCTCCGGGGTGTGGAACTTGGTCGGCGCGATTGGAAAGCTGTCCATAGCAATTTTGTCCGCGCCCCTCAAGATGTGGTCCGCGCTAATTAAGACGGCGCAGGACCTCCCCAGGTCCACCGCGATCGCGGACGCCCTGGAGGAGATTAGAGATCAGTTCGGCGACATCGCCCGAGGCCCGGGAAGGGCGGTCGCGAGGCAGTTGGGCGTCATACAGGGGCAGGCGTCGAACCTCGCGGGCACAGGCCTGAGTGTCTCCAGAGCGTTCGGTCACGGCGCGGAGGGCGTCGCGGCCGCGCTAAAGGCGGTCAATGAGCTCGCGGTCGGAACGGGAGATGCCTTCTATCGACTGCAGGGCGTTTTCAAGAAGAGCGGCCTGAGGCTGGCGATGATGCAGAAAGGTATGGGCCTCTCCGCGGAATCCATGGGCCAGATGATGAGCTTGGCTGAGAGCATGGGAAAGAACGTCGAGAAGACGATGAATGAGTTCGCCAAGACCTCGATTAGAACCGCGAAAAGGTTCGGGATGAGTGTCAAGGTCGTGTCCAAGGGCATGGCGGAGATGATAACCGATGTCCAGACCTTCGGACATCTGGGACCCAAGGCCTTCGCGCCGATGGTGGTGTACGCCAAGAAGCTGGGCATCCAGATCAAGGACCTGGCGGGCGTGATGTCGAAGTTCGCGGGTTTCTCAGACACCGCCCAGGCGGCGTCACAGATGAACCAGGCGTTCGGGATGAACGTGGACTCCATGAAACTGATGGCTGCCCAAAACCCGGCTGAGAAGATCGACATTCTCAGAAAGTCCTTCTTCAGGGCCGGCAAGGACATTTCCAAGTTTAGTTATCAACAGAAACAGCTGCTGTCACAGCTCACAGGTCTGGAGGGGCAGAGCCTGGCCGCGGCCTTCTCGCTCGACAAGCAGGGCCTGTCCTACAAGTCGATTGAGAAGCAGACCGAGAAGGCCAACAAGAAGCAGATGACCCAGAAGCAGGTGATGGCCGACCTGGGCAAACAGATCAAGAAGCTCAACAAGCTTCTCGATGTCGAGAAGCTCGATGGGTTCTTCGACGCTTTCATCAAGGGGTTCGCCACGGGCGTCCTGAAGGCCAAAGACATGAAAGGCCTGCTCAAGCTGATTCGGGAGAGTTTGCACCAAGTTTTCATAATGGGCCGCAGGGTCGGCAAAGCCTTCGTGGAGAGCTTTCCGGGTGTCCAGGACATGATCACCGCTCTAAAGGAGTTTTTGGATCCGAAGGTATTTACACAGTTTGTCGACGGCATTGAGGACGCCTTCAAGGCGCTCTTTAAGCCAGGAGGGGGCGACTGGGTAAAGTTCTTCGATGACCTCGAAAAAACGTTTAAAACTCGCATGGGTCCCGGGGGGAGACTTTTTAAAAAGGCCAAGGCGGCGCTTGAAAAATTCGCGACATTCGTGGTGAAGGGTCTGGTCGCGGGAATTGAGAAAGCGGTGAAGGTGTTATCGAGGAAGGTGCTGCCAGCCATTCAGGGTTTTCTGGATGATCTCACCGCGCGCATGCTCATCGAGTCGAAGAAAGCGGAGAAAGGGTTGGTGGCCAAGGGTTTGTTCGAGGTGTTGTTCGACATGGGCGGGCAAGATTTTTCTAAAATACTGGGTCCGGTGTTTGTGCCGCTGATCCAAGCGCTTCAGAAAGCCTTTGTAACCCTCGCCCCCCAGATCGGAAAGATCTTCGAAGACCTGTGGCCACTCATCTGCCCCTATGTCGAAAAGATCGCCATGGCAGCAGGTGCTGCATTCGCGGTTGGATTCTTTCCATCCTTGCTTAGTGGTCTTACACACGTCGCCGGCGGGTTAATATTCAACAAGGGCCTGAATATGTTGTTCGGCAAAGGCACAAAGGACGCCGGCCCTGGGCTCATCTCGAGGGGTGCCACGTGGTTCAAGAATCTCTTTGCTGGGAAGTCTGGGATCTTTGCAAGAGGTTGGAAGGCGTTGCGCGGTTTCGGCCCAAAGCTATTTTCGGGACCAGGGTTCGCGACGATCGGCCGCTGGTTCATGAGGCTCTTGCCAAAAATAGCGACGGGAATCGGTGCCCTGGCGAAGGGCATTCCCTTTGTCGGCACAATTTTGAGCGCGGTCTTCGGTGCTTTCGATGCTATCTCGTACGCAAAAGAGCACCCTGAAGCCTCGGGTGAGCGCATCATGGCGGAGTTCGCTGCCAGCATGCTCTCTGGGATAACTTTCGGCCTGGTGGACTTGCAGGGGGATCTGGCTGAGGTCGAGGAACAGGTCAAGAAAACGGTTGAAGGCGCGCGAAAAAATATGACCAAAATGTTGGCGAAAGAAACCAAAGAGTTTGAGTCCGAGGGAGAAAAATGGATAAGGATGGGCAACAAACAGGCAGCAGTCGTCAATCTTTTGAATGCGGCGTTAGCCAAGAAGGTGGCGGCTGGAGACCTTCAGAGGTGGGTCGACGAAGAGAAGCAGGAGAGGCTGTCTCCGGAGTTCTTGGCTGAGAGGGAAAAGCTGAGAAAGCAAATCACCGCCAGGGTTGAAAAGGAGGTCAATGCGATCTCGAAGGCAAAGGAGTCGCAGGAGGCCGCCGCAAAGATGGCCAAGGCCCAAGCACTGACATGGCAAATAGAGTCCATCGCAGACCTCCAGACGCGCCTCAAAGGAGCAAGAGAGAAACTCAAGGAAATCGATATTGGCCAAATTAAAACTGATTTATTAAAAGTTTCAGCAGAATTTGCGGCGATGCTTAAAGTTGTGCCCGAGGCGCTCCTGGAAAGCAAGATGTCCGCTGTCGACAGCACGGCGGTGTCCACAAAGCTGATCAAGGATCTGCAAAACTTGGGAAATGTGATTCTGTCGCTGGACAAGGTCACAACGATGAACGATAAGCTGACACCAGAGAAATTGGCGAAAGTTCAACCTGTGCTCGACGCGATGAGGGGCTTCACGGGTGGGCAGCTCTTGGTTAGCCACAACCTTCCCAACACCAAAATTGTGCTGCACGTCACTCTGGACAGCGAGAAGCTGGCGACAGAGATTCTACAGGTCGAATTAAAAACCGGACCCCAGGTTGGCCCGTACAAACAGCAGTACGTCGCAACAGGCAAAGATCGGACCAATATTCCGAAACGGGTATAATACACAGAATGAGAGAGATGACACCAGAGGACAAGCAGCACAACGCGGAGAAGTGGCTGGAGCGTGAGGCCAAAAAGGGCAACAAGCTGGCAGAAATGTATAGCGCGTTGTTGAAAAACGCCCAGCCCGAAATCAGAAACAGGTACCACGAGATTCTCCACGACATGATGGAGGGAACGAAGGTCATGATCGCTGAGTCGAGGAGAAAGAATTAATGGCCGATAAACCCAAAATTCCGTCGCCGGCCCTGACCGACCCCAGTTACGACCCGGAAACAGACACCAAGAAGAGTCTCGAGGGCATCGATTTCACCGAACCCAACCTGGCGGACATCAGCAAAGAGGCGCAGGCGACCCTCGCCGATTACCTCTACGACTATGTCACAAAAGGACGACCCGCTGCCGACGGTAAGGGCGATGGAAACAATAACGACTACCATCCCCCCAAGAGCAACCGCGTCGTCGAGTCTTACAAGCGCGGCCATGGCCTGCAGCCGCCGGACACGAAAGGCACGGGTGTTAAACAGTTCACTCAGCAGGACGAGCAGCATCTCAAGTCGACCGGGCTGGGTGTATCGAAGGGCGAAAAGACCGGCAAACAGGGCACGTTCTTCGAGGCCGCCCAGATCAATAAGCTGCTCGACAAGACCGGCGGTGCCACCGGCCCCCTTTCGACGGAGTGGGGACACCCAGCCGCTGCCGCTGCATTGATAAATCAGGGCCACCCTTTGTCTGGACACGACCTGCTGCGATGGACGGCAGACAATCCGGATGTGATCCAGCGCCCTGGAACAAAGACCGAGTACCCGGCCCCCGATGGCCGACACCCCCTCCTCAAGGCAGTGGTCGAGCAGCTGGTGAAGGCCAACAAGTATCATCCGACCAACACGTCGCCCTTCGTGAACGACCCCGGCGAGATCAACGAGGAGCTGGCGACGAAGGGTCTGTTCACTGCACAGAACAAGATGGGCGAGTTCGACAGCAATGCTCCTCGTGTTTTGGTATCGGACATGTCGAGAATGGCGCTGTCTCTTTTGGCTAGATCTGCGGGAGATACCACGTCGGCGAAGTTGATTTGTAGCAACGATGATTTGGGGGGTTCTCTGATGATGGCGATCAAGAACCCGTTTGAGCAGTTGGGCATCACGGGGGTGAGCATCAATTCGCTGCGTCTGACAGGCTTTGAGCATATTCCGCAGGTCGCCCTGGCCATCAGGGCTGATGCGACGAATTCTACTGCCCGCGATCCGAAGGAGATCGAATCATTGAAGGTCTTTCTTGAGCAGAAGAGTAACAGCAAGGACTTTCTAATCAACACTGTCACAAACACGTCGATTGCTGGAAGGGGTGCTCCTCCCGACGGTGGCTCGCAGCCACCTCTCCAGGCGTCTCCCCTCAACAACGTCTCCTACGGACAGCTCAACACTTTTCTGGAACCTTTCGGTGGTATGGTCGGATCCCTGGGAATGCTCACCATCGCGCTCGAGGGGATTCTGACATTGCTGGCTATCAGTATGATCATCGATATAGTTAACACCGGCACGGGCAAGGTGAACCGGGGCTCGCCCAAGGCCCCATGGAACTATGCCTACGGCGTGCACGGGCAGACTAGCGGTACTGGGCTGCTGGACACCGTGCTGCACGACCTTTTGAGAATCACTAATACCGACTACGACTTTGGCGATTGCGTGCCCCAGGGTATCGCCCTGCTGTTGGGATTCTCTCCGGAGGGAGGTACGACCAACATTCTACTACAAATTGCCAATCCAACCACTCTGGTTAATTTTGCGCTAAACCTAGTGCTCAGTCCGGCCTACTACGCCAATCTATTTCGCCAGATTATGCGCAGCGCTAATGAGGTGATGGGAGCGTTTAGCGCGTTCAAAAGCGCCACGACGTCTGGTTATACGGCCATCATGTCCGCGATTGAGAAGTTGATCAGCTCGAAAGCCTACCAGTTCCTGATGATCGCCGCGGGGGCGGGAGACGTGGCGCTGAAGTCGACCACTGGACTGTTGGACGTAGGGATCGAGAGCGTGCTCCTGGACAAGCGCTCCGCGAAGTCACTCTCGAAGTTCGGTCTTGTCAAATACGAGGTGGATGAAAAAACTAAGAAACTTAATGTCAAGGGCGCTTCCATCGGCGCTTTTAGAAAGCACATATCGCGTTGGGGCGATGGGCGAAACCCTCTCTCCCTGACCACCTTTTTGGCGTCCCAGGTGAGTCAGGGAGGACTGAGCACCAAAGCCACCGGCGACCAGGATTCGTTTCGGAGCCTCAAACCGGGCAGAGACACCGTTGAGGACATCGAGCGCGCGCTAGAGGCGGAGTACGTTCCCTTCTACTTCCACGATCTCAGGACCCACGAGGTGATCTCGCTTCCGGCCTTCATTGACACGTTCGACGAGTCCTTCAACGTCAACTACAACTCTGTCACGGGATACGGGAGGCAGGATCCGGTCAGGCTCTACCAGAGCACCGAGAGGACCATGACCTTTGGATTCAAGCTGGTGGCCTTCGGCGAGAAGGACTTCGACGAGATGTGGTTCATGGTCAACAAGCTGGTGTCGATGTGCTACCCGCAGTATTCCCAAGGTCGAGGGCGATCTTTCAAGGACGGAAAAGCCACGTATAAATTTATTCAGCCGTTCTCACAGGTGCCGGCGGCGTCCCCGGTGATTAGGCTCAGGCTGGGGGATGTGCTCAAGTCGAACTACAGTCTTCCAGGCCTGAATCGGCTATTTGGAGGTGCCCAGGCATTTACCGACTCTCCGGCAACCGTCGCCGCGAGAGAGAAATTGAAGACAGCCAAGGCCGGGTTTGTGCGTGCACAGAAACGCCAATTCGAAAATGCGGTTGAGACTGTAAAGTCATCGTACGCGCGCGGTCCCGCCAGTGTGATCAAACGGTTCGGTGCGCTCAAGCATAAAGGACGGTCGAAACCGGCCACCGGGACAATACCTCCCTACTTGACCGGTGTTTTAGAGTCGAAGGGCGGCAGAATCTCGTTCACGCCGGGCACAATTTTGGCCTTTATAACGGCCAAACCACGCTGGGCCGGCCCCGGGGCCGGTGCAGGAATCGATTCTTTTGACAGTGTCACATTTGAGGTCTTCGACGCTAATATGTCGTCCAAGGGGGAGGGCACCACCGACCACCCCCGGGGGTGGAGTGATCTCTACTTTGAGCCCAGGCTGATCAAGGCTGCTGACTATTCCAGCGATGAGCTCGTCGCCGCAGCCCAGGCTGAGCTCGACAAACTAGTGAAAACCGGGAAATACAATCCCGCGAAAACAGCGGAATTCCTCAGCCAGGACAACAACGCCATCGTCAGATCTTTCAACTCAACCAGAGGCAAGGGCCTCGCCGGCGTGATCACCTCTCTTGGGCTGAACTACGGCGCCTATCCGTGGGAGATCTCCCCGGGTAAGCGCGCACCCATGGTGATAGATGTGGCGCTCGGATTCAGTCCCATCCACGATCTGCCTCTGGGTCTGGACTACGAAGGATCGATCAGGGCACCGTCCCACCCGGTCGGCAAAATTGCGGGCGCATTCGGCGACGTTTACACTAATGAGTTTAATCCCGAGAAAGCCCCCACGCACGTGAATGAGGCAGACCTCGCGTTCGACCAAAGCGGTTACAAGGATAAGTTGAGAGAAGCACTAAAGGGTGCGTCTGATGAGAGCAGGGTGAAGTCAGCCTTTGGTTTGGGGTGATTAGCTAATGGCGACTATTGATAGGTACAGCGGAGATGGATTTGTTCGGGGAGGTAAACTTCTCGGCACCAACCAGGCGATTGTTCGTCTGCGTGACGGAATTGACACGGGCAGGGTCAAGGTCACAACCACAGTTCTGCGAGGGTTTCAGAGGCTCGACATTCTGGCACAGAATCAGTACGGAGACGGACGTCTCTGGTGGGTGATCGCGGCGGCCTCGGACATCGGATGGTGGCTTCAGGCTCCTCCCGGAACGAGACTAGTAATTCCGCTGGACATCAATGAGGTCGAGGCGGTACTCTGATGGCGATGAAGGAGGCGAGAGCGGCTTACGCTGACTTGGCCAGATACTATGGCCTTCGGGAACAGGACGCGTTTCTGTCTGGGATCTCACAGACACCCGCCAAGAACGCCGCGTCCAACAAGAACAGCCCAAAGAGTAATTTCTACAAGGAGATATTTGGAGATGGACACGCCTTCAAACCCGACTCTGAAATTTTTGAGCTTTTCAAGTCGTACGGAAAAGGCGCCACAGAGGACGTGTGTGTCACACCGAACAAACCCGGAGAAACTGTTCCAAAGAGTGTGCGTAACGAACGCAAGGACGATCAGGGCTGGGGAAAGCCCGCCGGCGACTACTACTCTGTGCTGGAAGACCTCGCACCCGGTGGTGTGAAAAACACAGCCAGCGTCTCTGCATACCAGGTGTTTCCGATTGCGCGAGGTGTCGACATTATCGACACGGAGATTATTACACTCTTTCTCAATAGCATCACTTCTCTAGAGATGTCTCGAGCAGTTCCGTACATTGATATCTCTGTGTCGGCCGCGGTGGGCATGGGTGGAACCGACAAGGACGGAGACTTTACCAGGAGCCCTGTGTTCTCTCTGGGCAGGTTTTTGGGAGCAACGCCACAGGAAAAGGCGTTGCACGGAAGATTCCAGGACCAACCCAACTTCAAGATCAACAAGGAGACCAAAACGGTGACGTCAACCGTCGCCTCAATGGAGCTATTCACCACACCCCAAACGCTCGTCGACGCCACCGATTCGAGGTACGACGAGTCGACCGGGGGTCGGATCGATGTGTTCCGGCCGTTTTTGAATTTAGAGGGACTGGATGTCACCGTCTCTCCATCGGGCCAGGGCACAATTACCTACAAGACGGCGAAGCTCACAATGCGGCTCTTTGATCGTGGACGATTGCCAGACATTGCGCCCCTCGTCTCCCCCCAGAGAAAGGGAAATGTGTGGTTCAACATCACCCATGGGTGGTCCCATCCTGCTGGAACCAATGTTCGTCGCCCTGCAGACGCGCAGCAGAACAGGTTGGGTGAGCTGATCGATGCGATGCGGGTATCTGAGTCGTATATTGTCACCAACAGCTCCTTCAACTTTCAGGACGATGGATCAGTGCAAATCTCTGTCGATCTCGCCATTGTGGGCTCCGACTCGGCGTCATCCACTAGTGTGCTGGCGTCCGGCGGAGAGGATGACTCCGTGGGGAGCCTCGCCTCGCTGATCGAGGGACTAAAGAAGATGCTCAGGGACATCTCTCGAATTTCTCCACCCGACATTGATCTTCCTCAGGTCATTTCCACACCTTCCGAAGAGAGTGTTTTGTCGATGTCCAAGGAGGAGAAGAAGGCGGTTCGAGAGGTAATTTCATCGTTGCGCAATTCGGGAGGAAGCCTGTCCGACCTGAGCGGTCACCTGATCAAGCTCGTCGGAGTGTCCGACAAGGACAAAAACAGTGCTGTGAGCAAGTTTCAGAGCACAGCAGCCGGAAGGGCCGACAAACTTGTTGATCATCTCGAGACAACGCCAGACCCATTTTTGCGTATCGGACAGGGTGTCACGAAAAGGAACTTTGAGGGAGTCAAAGGTAAGTTGCTCGCTAACAAAAAAGCTAGTAAAAATAGTAAACAGAGGTATGTCTCCTTCGGAAAGCTGATGACTTACTTTTTGTCGCCCGCGATGTCCAGTGACACCATAGATCTGCAGTTCGTCTTCACTGCTTTCAATCATTCGGCGGCTGCTGTCTATGACTTCAACATTGCGCAGTTTCCGATTGAACTGGGTGACTTTCGTAATCAGCTTAAATCGGAAATGAAAAAGCGGCCCAAAATGTCGACCTTGGATTTTATGCAGTTCATAGAGGAGAAATTCTTTGGATTTCACGGCAGCAAGGCGTACGGCCTAAGCAAGATCTACGATCAGGGTGTCAGACACAAGACTGACGCTATCGGAAAGTATCAGAAGTCGATCACCAAAGCCATCAAGAAGAAGGGCGGCAAGCTCTCCATCAGCAACAAGATGCGTGAGAATTTGAAAAATATCTACGGAGGTAAAAGATCTAACCCCAGCTTCACTCCGCCTCAAGTGACAATGTCTCTTGTCACACGCCCCAACTCGAAGGATCCCTCGAAGAATATCACCAGGGTGACATTTTTCGACGCAGCAGCCGGCCGAGTCATGCCCGTGATGGACGCGTTCACTTCCGCTATTAGTTTGGGGCACTTTGTCTCAGAGAATTTAAGCGGAAATCCGACTGCCAGGGGCGCTCGACACAATGAGGTGGCCACTCAGTCGTACCAGCGTCTGCGAGACCGGGGCATCGTGAAAAAATTGTCTGAATACCTCGGGGACGGAGAGGGCTCAATCGATAAGTTTATAAGTAAGATTGCGGACAAAGCCAAAGCTGCCGGCAAGTCTCTTCCAGAAGCCAAAAAGCAGGAGCTTAAGCAAAAGTTGGAGGCCACCAACGTGGTTGATTTCGCAGTTGCCAAGCGTAAACTTCGAGAGGTTTTTTTCGAGTTCGCGCCGAGCCTGATCTATGGTGCGGGATCTTCCGGAATGCTCTCCGCCCAGATCTCCTCCCAGCAGAACGACGCACTGACCGCCATCGCGCTGGTGAAACATCATCAGGGCGCCGGCGACGACACGACCAAGAAACAGGACGTCAATTTGCCGCTAGTGGTTCATCCCACGTCTCTCAAGATAACCTCCATCGGGTGTCCGTTCTTTAGATTCTCGCAGAAATTTTTTGTCGACATGGGAACCAATACAACTGCGGACAATTTTTACGCGATCACGGCAATTTCGCACAGGCTTAAGGAGGGAGAGTTTACCACTTCGCTGAATCTGATCCAGCTTGACAGTTATGGAAGATTCGTGAACTTGGATGAGACCGTGGAAAATATTCTCATTTCTGCAGAGGTGGCAGATCTGCAGCAAAAGAAAAAACGACGTCGATCCAATAAAAAGTAGCGCGGGTTTTGCTGAAAAATGGATCCGAATTAAATAGAATTACCGCATGGATCTTTGTCTAAAAATTAAGGGGGAGGCTTTTCGCGTCGGAGAATTCGCGCCGGACATTCCGGGAAGGCTGATGCTGGAGGATCTCGAGGAATTTTTATCGATAGTGTCTGGCGACAAGCACAAATTTTTGAGTACCGCATCAAAAAAAATGGTCGCGGCGATCACTCACGACAGAAGATTGTGGCCCCTTCTCCTCAAGTCGACGCAACGCCAACGAATTGTGTCCGAAGCGCTCAAAGCTATGAACTGTGTGTTAGAGGATGAAAATGCGCTAGAGTACTTCAAAGTTTGGCACAAAATTAGAACTTTTCTCTCGTCGCTTTCGCCTGTCAGGGTCGATACGGTGCGTTGGCGCACAATGAGAGAAAAGTTCACAACTCTCAGAGGAATCACATTCAATTCGCACGCGATCACAGGGCTACTTTCCAAAACTGTTTACTCGACATCCTCGACTTCCACCGGTCGTCTTACAATCGTCGAGGGACCTAACTTTCTGGTATCGCCCGCTGAATCTCGTAGTGCGATCATTCCGACAACCTCAGAAGGTCGAATTGTTTCTGTGGATTTTATCTCCATGGAGCCGAGGGTTGCACTTCTTTGTGCGGAAGACTCGAATGATTTTGGCGATGTCTACACCCATCTGATGTCGATGTGTGAAATTGGCAGCCGATCGGCGGCTAAACTTGCCACAATTTCAGCCCTTTATGGTGCGTCCCAGGCGAAATTGATTGAGACGATGGGATCTCGCGCGAAGGCGAAATCGATCATAGAAAATGTGAGAAGATTCTTCTGTGTGGAGAAATTAGAGATTAGTCTAGCACACCAGGCTTCCAGGGGAGTTGTTAGGAATCTGTTTGGAAGACCGCTTCGTGACGCCACTGCCCAACCCAGGGTGAGAGTGAACCATTTCGTGCAGTCGACCGCTGCTGATCTGGCAGTCTTGCTGTTTAGTGAGCTCTGTGCAAAGTTTGATCGAGTCAGGCCTTTGCTCGTGATTCACGATGCTCTTATCGTCGAGGTTCCTGATTCTGTCATGGGAGAGTTCGAGGAGGCGTGTCGAACCATTTTGTGCGGCGGTGTGTCTTTTCCAACGACTGTGGACACACTGTGATATTTAAATTGAGGAACGAAAAATGACATACGATCAACTGGATAGGATGATACTTGAAGCCGCCCGAGGCCTGCTCAGGGAGGCCGCTGAGGATGCTTCGTCGGAGGAACCCGAGGCACCCAAAGAGAAAAAGAAGAAGAGCAAAAAGAAAAAGGACAAAATAAGTGTTGCTGGAGCCTACGGCAGCGGCGGTCGATTTTCGCTCGAGTTCGCGATGGCGAAGAGCAGAGCGATCCACGAGCCTCGTCGTTTAGTAAAGGAGCTGGGAATCACGACTGCCACCGGTCGGAACGATCTTGAGAGAACAGCAAGCGTGATAAGTCAGGCCGTCAAAAATAATAAGGTGATGGCAGAGGCGTTCAGTATGCCCAAAGCGAAGGGTGTGATTGACAAAAAGGGCAGAACAGTTTCCGGATACGAGGTTGGTTTCTCTAGCGGCGATCTCAAATACCGAGATGCCGTCAAATACATGTGGGCGACCCTCAAAGCAGCCGAGAGCGCGGGTGTGCTCAAATTGGACAATGGTGTCGGATTTGTGCACGCGGAGCTGACAAACAAACCGGCATTCTACGCGCTGTAGTTGAACATTTTTGATATTTTCCATACACTTTCTGCATGGAAAACTTTGATCACGTCAAACAGAACTACGAAAAATATCTGGGTCTGCTGCGAAAATTCTTTTCGAACGATACAGCAAAAAGGTTAGAGGACGAGATGGGTGAGCGCCTCTTTTTGGCACCTCGAGATCTCACACCGACCGCGGGTGGAGAGCCTGGCGGTCTCGTGAGTTTCGCCGTCTCAGTGGCAAAGTACAGCAAGCTCTTCGGAAAAAATTTGGACCAGAAGAAACTGGTCCGCGTCGCACTGCTGCACGAGCTTGGAAAACTGGGTGGCCCGCTGGAGGGGCAAGATCTGTTCCTCTCCGAAACTTCCGACTGGCACCGAGAGAAGCTTGGGCGCCACTATAAATACAACGAGAACTGTCCCAAGATGTCCTCAGCACACAGGACACTTTTCTATGTGGCGCGTTACGGATTTAGGGTCGACGAGGAGGAGTGGCTAGCCCTAGCAACCTCCGCTGGATTCCAGTACGATGAGAATCGATTTTATGCGAATGAGTGCCTTCCACTGGCGCAGGCACTGCATACCTGTCGAACATTTGCGCGCAGAGATATGATCAAAAATGCGGCTGAGTGATATTTATTAACATGCGAAGAAAGCTCTGGGAATACGTCAGGTGGATGCTGCACGAGGCAGAACACGAGTGTGATGACGACAAACCTGAGAATCTTCTGACCGAGCCTGATGAACCTGATTCGGAAGACGACTCGGCGGAGGAACAGAGTGTTGTGGCCAACATCGCGGGTGTGACAACCCCGTTAGGTACCGGCCCGACGTATCCCAACAAGGGCAAGAAACGCAAGTCGCCCGCGCGAGCCGCGGGGGACTCATTTGGTGGTGCTAGACCACCCAAAAAATCCTAGCGATTTGTTTTGAAAATTACTGATTATTAGATTATAGTTTACTGTTCCATATAGCCATTGGACATTTAAAAATTTAGGAGGTTGAAAATGGCAATTAATTTAGATGCACTACGTAAGAAACTGAACCAGCTGAGCGGGCAGAATAGCCGCAAGAATTCCATGTGGCGCCCCCAGGAGGGCGAGGAAGCCACGGTTCGAATTATTTCGTTCTCCGACAATGACGACCAGCCCTTTAAGGAGCGCTGGTTCTACTACGGCATCGGAAACAATCCCGGCCTGTTGTCACCCCACCAATTTGGAAAGCCCGATCCGATCCAGGAGCTCATCAACAAGCTTCGGAGCGACGACAACAAGGAGTCGTACGAGCTTTGCAAGAAGCTCTATCCGAAGATGCGGTCATTCGCCGCTGTGGTTGTCCGGGGAGAGGAGGACAGGGGCGTCCGCCTGTGGGCGTTCGGTAAGATGGTCTACCAGGATATTTTGAAGATCATGCTGGACCCCGATTACGCCCCGGACATCACGGATGTGAAGGAGGGCTTCGACATCAAGGTTAGTTGCACAAAGCTTCCCGGCAAGCAGTTCGCCAACACTTCGGTTCGTGCTCGACCGAGATCCACCGCGCTGTCGACTGATGCAAATCAGATCAAGGAGTGGTCTGACAACATTCCGGAGCTGGATGACCTCTACACTCTCAAATCCTATGAGGAGCTTGAGAAGATTATCAACGACTGGCTGAGCGGGTCGACGGGTGATGGCACAGAGAGAAGCTCGCAATTCAAACAAACCACTGCGAAGGAGTCACCCGGCAAGGAGAGCGCGCCCGCCACGACCTCTCTGCAGGATCTCGACGCGGCATTTGCCGATCTCGATAGTCTGTAAGAACCTTTCACAGGTGATTCAAGCAGGGCGCCCCAAAAGGGGCGCCCTGTTTTGTTCAACCCACGTGAATTTTCTACTATCTCTTTGGAGGAAATTATGGCAAAAAAGTCGAAGAAAAAGAGCGATCCAGTAGCTGGTCACATGGAGGATTTCACCTCCGATCTGATCAAGTCAATCAACAAGGACCACGGTTCGAAGATCGCCTACAACCTGTTCCACGACACCTCACCGACCCACGTGAAGCGATGGATCAGCACCGGTTCGAGGCAGCTCGATTACATCATCTCCAACAGGCGCGACGGCGGCATGCCGGAAGGGAGAATTGTGGAGATTTTTGGACCGCCGTCCATCGGTAAGTCCCACATCGCCATTCAGATCGCCAGAGCCACCCAGAAAATGGGAGGTATTGTGGTCTACATCGACACCGAGAACGCGACTTCTGTGGAGAACTTGAGGCTTCTGGGCGTGGACATCTCCACGAGGTTCGTCTATGTCGACTCTCACTGTACTGAAGAGGTACTCGAGATCGCGGAGTCCACCATCCTCAAAGCCAAGGCGATGGACAAGGACGTTCCGGTGACGATTATCTGGGACTCTGTCGCTGCATCCTCCCCCAAGGCAGAATTGTTAGGGGATTATGATCAGAACTCAATCGGCCTGCAGGCGCGAGCGATCTCTAAGGGAATGCGAAAGATTACCGGAGTGATCGCCAACCAGAATGTGTTGATGGTCTGCCTGAATCAGACACGCGTAAAGATCGGGGTAATGTACGGAGATCCCACCACTACACCCGGCGGTTCGGCAATTCCCTTCCACTCTTCTGTGAGAATCAAGCTGGGAGCCGGTCAACAGATTCACGATAAGGACAAAAATATTATCGGAATCAATGTTTCTGCCAAGACGATCAAGAACAAAGTCTCAGCACCCTTCAGGAGTTGCAAATTTGAAATTCACTTCGGTGTGGGAATCATAGAACACGAGCAGCTCTTCGACGAGCTTCGCAAGCACGGCACAGCGCTATCGGGTGACAAACAAGTGACTGTCAGCGGCACCGGCGGATGGAAGGTTCTCGTCGTGTCGGATGAGAAGACGGGCGAGGTTCTGGTGGAGAAGAAGTTCCATAAGACCGACTTCAATAAAATTTTGGAGAATCCGGAGTACAAGCCATACCTCGACGATCTGATCGCTGATGCGTTTATTAAGAAAGCTGCTTCGAATGAGAGTTTCGATCTCGATATCGAGTCGTATGAGGAAGTGCGCGCGGTGTCGGACGACCTTGATGATGTGTTAACAGACCTCGAGGGCTGAAGTGAAAGATCCGGTCCTGATTATTGATGGGCTCAACTTTTTTATGCGGCACTTTGTGGTGAATCCCGCGATGTCGTCGCACGGGGAGCACGTGGGCGGTTTTCTGGGCTTTTTTGGTGGTCTGGGTCGTCTGTGTGAGATGTTCTCTCCCGGGAGAATTGTGGTCGTCTGGGAGTCGGGAGGCAGCCCTAAAAAGCGCGCGGTCGACTCCTCGTACAAGTCGGGTCGACGACCACCGAGACTCAATAGATATTACGAGGACGATATTCCTGCGACGTCCAAAAACCACGGAACGCAGGTCGCCATGTTAGTCAAGGCTTTAAGCTACCTTCCAGTGACACAGATCTATGTCAGAGACTGCGAAGCTGACGATGTCATAGGTTACCTAGGGCGATACACTTTCAAGGACACAGATGTCATTCTGGTGTCTTCGGACAAGGATCTGTACCAGCTGATTGACGACACCACAGTGCAGTGGTCACCCGGCCAAAAGAAAATCATCGACCAGGCGGAAGTGGTTAGAAAGTTCGGTGTGTCTTCCGAGAATTTTTGCACCGCTCGGGTGTTTGTGGGGGACAGTAGCGACAACATCACGGGTGTCAAGGGCGCCGGCTTCGGAATTCTGTCGAGATGGTTCCCGCAGCTGAGTGAGAATGAATTTGTGAGCCACGGAGAGGTGGTCGAGCAGGCGAGATTGATGTGTGCCACAAAAAAGGGAAAGGTTCTTCAGAGGATCGCGGAGAGTGGTCCCACCGCCGCCAAAAATTGGAAGCTGATGTTCCTCGACACGTCCAAGCTGGCGGGAGACCAGATCAAGAAAGTTACCGATCAGATTGAAAAACGAGGGACAAGTGATAAAATGTCCCTATTGAAAATGATGGTACATCACGGCATACAAAAGTTCGATATTGACAGGCATTTTTTAGAAATTAATTCTGTGAGAAACAAGTGACCCAAGCTCATAATTTTATGCAGGAGATAGTGGAGAATTCGAACAACGTCCACCACTTTTCTCAGCACGGTAAATCATTTCAGGAAAAAATCTTTCAGGGGTTGATCAGTGATACAACCTGGGCCGCGCAGATGGTCGAGGTGATGCGTCCCAATTACTTTGAGATCGAATATTTAAAGTTCCTCACGGAGAAGTATTTTGCTTACTATCAAAAGTACCGGTGTTTTCCCACATTGGGCCTCCTGGTGAACGTGATCAGAGAGGAGCTGTCGGACGGCACGGATGACATTCTGAGAGACCAGATCATTGCGTTCCTGCTGCGGGTTAAAACCAACCCACATCCGGGAGACATTTCTTATGTGAAGGACAAGACGCTCGATTTCTGCAAACGACAGGCTTTCAAAGGTGCGCTCGAGAAAGCGGTGGACCTGATCGAGGGAGACAGCTTTGAAGAGGTTTTGGAGCTGATGAAGGGTGCGGTGTCGGTGGGAATACCCCACAGCATTGGGCACGATTTCTTCGAGGATTTTGAATCACGCTTTGTGAAGATCAACAGGCGAGCATGCCCCACCGGATTTAAACGGCTGGACGCTCGAGACATTTTTGCTGGTGGTCTTGGCCGGGGTGAGATCGGTGTGGTGACCGCCAACACCGGTGTGGGAAAATCTCACTGGCTTGTGGCGCTTGGTGCGAACGCAATGCGCGCCGGCAAGAATGTTCTGCATTACACCTTTGAGCTGTCAGAGACAGCAGTGGGCATCAGGTACGACAGCAATCTTTGCGGTATTCCCGCAAACGACGTCCAGGATTGCAAGGATATTGTCCAGGAAGCCTATCAGGACAGATCACTCGGACGACTAATTATTAAGGAGTATCCGACAGGAAGTGCTTCTGTGACGACGATTAGAAACCACCTGGAGAAGCTCGCGTTGAAGGGGTTTAAACCCCACGTGATCATCGTCGATTACGCTGACATTATGAGATCGACTAGAAGTTACGACACGCTTCGACACGAACTCAAATTTATCTACGAGGAACTTAGAAATTTGGCGATGGAGATGGACGCTCCCGTTTGGACAGCATCACAGGCGAATCGTGATAGCGCACAGTCAGAAATTGTGGGCCTTGAAAACATGTCAGAGGCTTACGGCAAAGCAATGGTGGCCGACGTCGTGGTAAGCATATCTCGAAAAGCTGCGGAAAAATCGACTGGGGTCGGTCGTCTTTACATCGCGAAGAATAGGGCGGGACGAGATGGAATCGTTTTTCCAATTTCTATTGACACTTCAATGTCGATGTTTGAAATTCTTGATGAGAATACGCTGACACTGAAGGAGGCGACGAATCAGTCACAGAGCGAGGCCAAAAGTGCGTTACTTAAAGCCTGGAACGAAGTCAAGAACGCGCCGGAGGACTAGATGGGATGGGTGAAAGAGCAAGATAAGAGTCTCGTTGCGAAATGGGTTGAGTTACTCGACGGGGATCCGTCTGATACAGACAAGCCCACACACCCAGACCCAGTTTTAGGGGCGGCTGCCGATCTAATTCTATGGAAGCTTAAGAAATGCAAGAGGAATGAAAAACAAAATGAAAAAGAAGTGAGACTTGAGTGGATCAAGACATCCAAAAAGGAGGACGACATTCTATCAGTGGTCTCACCTTATCCATGGAAAGAATTGGCGCAGCTTCGAAAAGCCGCCGACCACCAGGGCAGCTGGCACTTCAGGCCGGTCTATCACTCCGACAAGTGTTTAGATGAATTTTTTGGTGAGAATTGGTATTTTGAGACGATGCACGGTTTTGACAGCGTGGCCGACTTTCGAAAGTGGCTGAGGAGCAAAGAGTGTTTGTAAAGAAGACGATCAGCATCCTATTGAAGGACACCGAGCTTCGCAAGGAACCCGTGATCATTCGGGTCAACAAGTTCAATGAGGAAAGCACAGAAAAATTTGTGAAGCAGATGGGAGAGGCACACAATACCGGGCAGCCCATCATTCCAATTGTGATCGACTCGTACGGGGGACAGGTCTACTCTCTGATGGCGATGATCGCGGCAGTCAAGAACAGCGACCTTCCTGTGGCCACCATCGTCGAGGGAAAGGCGATGTCCTGCGGCGCAGTGTTGACGACTTTCGGCGAGGAGGACAAGAGGTTCGCCGATCCGAACGCCACCATCATGATCCACGACGTGTCCTCCATGGAGTGGGGTAAGGTCGAGGAAATCAAGGCGAACGCCAAGGAGGCGGATCGGCTCAATGAGAAGATCTACCACATGCTGGCGAGAAACTGCGGCAAGAACGACGACTATTTTCTCAAGATCGCCGATAAGAAGAAACACGCGGACTGGTTCTTGGATGCCAAAGAGGCCAAGAAGCACAACATTGTGAATCATCTCAGGGTACCGAAGCTTAGAGTCAAAATTGGCGTGAGCATTGATTTCAAGTAAATTCACGTGTAAATTAGCTCATTTTTAAAGTAAAATCTTGCTGGAGGTGATTCAATGTGGCAACCACCAAAGTCCCCGCACGGACTCATTCAAGAGGACCTGTGGCCCGACGAGTGGAAGATTCTGGTTTCCTGTATGATGCTGAACCAGACCACACGCAAGCAGGTCGACAAGGTCGTGGACGAGTTCTTCGAGAGATGGCCCACCCCGGAGACGTACGCGGAAGCCGACCTGACAGAGGTCTCCGAGGCGATTCGACCGCTCGGTTTCTACAATCGACGCCCTAGGGCGATCAAAAAGTTTACCGAACAGTACCTCGCCGACGACTGGAAGGAGCCGATCGAACTGTACGGCATCGGAAAGTACGCCAACGACGCGTGGAGAATCTTCGTCCGAGGAGACTGGCGGGACGTAAAGCCCCAAGATCACGCGCTCAACATGTACCATAGCTGGTTGGAGCTGTCGGGGGAACGACAATGAAACTGAAATCGAGGTGGTCTTTGAAACCTACAACTCCTGTTCACCCACTAGCCATGGGAGAAGAACTGGGTGCAATTTTGGCCAAGTCATTCGCAGATGAGATCGATAAAGAAATTGTCGATCACATAGAGCAGTCATTGACAATAACTGCCACATGCACGAACCGACCCAAGAAAGGCGATCTTATTAGACATGTTTGGGATGAATATCCTTGGTTCCATGGACAGCCAGCTGTAACACAGCCCACCCTCCGTGAGCAAACAGGAATTTGTATTGAAGATGATGTGGTCATGACCGATGATGGAACTTTGAAGGCCTTGAATATTGTGGAACAAGCTGCCGTTCATGGCAAATCGTATATTGAGGTGATTGAGTGATTACTGTCGTGTAAGCGTTACTCATGAGTGATATAATGAGGATGCGCCGCGGAGGTGTCTGGAGAATTTCAGATGCACGAGCTCGCCAAACGATACAAGCTGGAAGGAGAATAACAATGAAGGTCGCAGCAATCTTAGAACAGATCAAAAAAACGCGTGGCTCAAATGCCAAGATCGACATTCTTAAAAGCAACTCGAAAAATTCCCAGCTTAAAAAGGCACTGAAGTACGGACTCGATCCGTTCATCAATTTTAACGTTGTCAAGGTCCCCAAAGTGGTGAATCGAGAAGTCTACGGGGATGAATCGACGAAGTGGTGTCGATTTTTTGATGCTGCGGATTCCTGCGCGAGCCGAGAGGTCACCGGAAATGCCGCGGTCGATTTGATGCACCGGACTTTTTCCTCGGTTTCTGACGCGGACGAGAAGTGGATGCGAAAAATTCTGAAGAAACACCTCGCGATCGGCGCCTCGACCAAGACGATCAATAAGGTCTTTCCGGGATTGATCAGCACGTTCGAGGTCCAGCTGGCAGAGACGTGGCATGAGAAGCACGTCAAAAAGTTGCCTGGGAAGATTCGAATTGAGCCCAAACTGGACGGAATCAGGTGCCTTGCGGTAGTTCGAAGCGGTGAGTGCCAAATGTTCGCTCGCAGCGGAAAGCTCATCACCAACTTTGACGCCGCCATCGGTGCCCAGCTGGCAAATCTGCCCGACGGTGTCTACGACGGCGAGATCATGTCTAATGACTTTACCGCACTAATGCGACAGGTCCACCGCAAGAAGAACGTCGACGTCTCCTCAGCCTATTTGGCGCTGTTTGATGCCGTGACTCTGGAGGAGTGGGACAGCAAAAAAGGAACCAGCCCGCTCAGGGACCGCCGCCGGCGACTCGAAAAAATCTGTAATGAGCACTCGCTTGACGGAGTTCTGCTGGTTGAGCAGAAGGAAATTGACTGCGAGACGGGTGCTATTTCCGCGCAGCAGAAAATATGGGAGGAGCAGGGTTACGAAGGCGCGATGGTCAAGAATCCCGATGCTGTGTACAAGTTCGGTCGCTCCCGGGGCATGCTGAAGGTCAAATCATTCCACGATATCGACCTGGAGGTCATCGGGTTCAAAGAGGGCACCGGAAAACATCGGGACAAGCTGGGTTCGATTCTCGTCGACTTCCGCGGTGTCGAGGTGAATGTGGGTTCTGGCTTTGATGATGAGCAGCGGTCTGAGATCTGGAATAATCGGGACAGCTACCTCGGAATGACCGCCGAGTGTCGATATCAGGAGATCACACCGGACGGCAGTTTGAGATTTCCAACCTTCGTTCATTGGCGACTCGACAAGTAATCGCAGATGATCTCTGTTGAACTCTTGCGCAGCGCCCATTAGAATACCTAAGTGTGTTCTTGCCTATACACAGAAGCAAACGTCGTGACTCTGGGGGTTATCTATGCCTGAGGGACCCGAAGTTAAGATAATCGGTGAGGGATTGTCCCAAAATGTCGGCATTCGACACCTTGTGAGTGTCACACCGGTGTCCGGGCGATATACCAAGAAACCTCTTCCTGGAATCGAGGACATGACCGAGAATCTTCCGGCCCGGGTGGTCGGAATTGGTGTCAAGGGAAAGCTCATTTTCTGGATGTTTAATAATGATCGGTTCCTGCTTAACACCCTCGGAATGACTGGGTCGTGGTCGACCAAGAAAGAGAAGTACTCACGGATCAGGTTTGATTTTGACACAGGAGATTCTGTCTTTTTCAACGACAAGAGAAATTTTGGCACCCTCAAGTTTGTTGTGGGTAAATGGATGCTCAAACAGAAGCTGAATTCGCTGGGACCTGACATGCTGTCCGGGGCGGTGAGCGATGAGCTGTTCTGTGAGAGGCTTGATAAAAAACCCTACTGGACGATCGCTAAGGCACTGATGAACCAGACAATTGTGTGTGGGGTGGGAAATTACGTCAAGGCGGAAGCGCTTTACAGAGCGAAAATTTCACCCCATCGTCTTGTGGGTTCACTGTCGTCGGAGGACATGTCCGATCTCAATGATGCCGTCCAGTACGTTCTCAAGACGAGCTATACATTTAAGGGAGCCACCCTGAGGGACTATCGCAGCATCACAGGAGAGGCCGGACAGGCGTCTCGTCGGTTTCTTGTTTACGGTCACAAGGAGGACCCTGCGGGAAACGCTGTTGTAAAAGAAAAGACGACCGATGGGCGAACCACTCACTGGGTCCCCGATGTGCAAAAATGATGAACAATGTAGCGTATGTTCATAAGATAAATTCCATACAGGAGATTTGAAATGAGATTGTCTGACAATAGTATTGCACAGCTAGTTCGAGTTCTGCAGATCGCAATTTTGACGGGAACCGACATCACTGACAACTTGCGCATGGTGAATTTCATCGAAGAGGAGGATCTTTTGGATATCGATCCGGAGTACCTCTCTACGTTTGAAATGAACCTGGAAAAGATGCAAGCAAAAGCACTGGGCACATCATTCGACGCGAACTGAGGGCATTGAAGGTGGATAGATTCGCACAAATGTTTTATCAACAGGTGGAATTTAACGAGCTGCTGCGTGATAAACGTGACCATCCGAATTTTCCTCTTGATTTAAGCATAAAGGAAAATCAGCAGTTTCTCAAATCACTTGCGTATGAGTGCATGCATGAACTTTTTGAGTCGAATATGCTGCTCAAAAATACAAAAAAGCACAGAAGCACTGAGCTGACAGGGTTCGATCGCGAGGCCTACAAGGAAGAACTGTGTGATGTACTTCACTACTTGGTTGGAATCATGATTTATTCGGGCATCAGTGCTAACGAGATGTTCGAGACGTACATGAAAAAAGGAAAAATCAATGTTGAGCGTATCAATGGAGGTTACTGATGTTGTCACGTGAGGTGGCTTTGCGAATTCGCGAGGCGGTCGCTGCGGGTGGATCGGCGCTAGAGGAGATTCTTCCCGAATCTTCGTTACACGCGGTTCGAAACCCATACGCGCACATTTGGCGTCACATCAAGAAGGAGATGGGAAAGACGTACCTCGAGTGTGTAGATGAGGACGAGGAGAGAATTCTTGAACTTGTTCGATACTGTGTGAACAACCCCTACTGAGACAGAGAATGGATCTCAAGAAAATGCTCACACGCCAGAGGACCTTCTCTGATCTTTTCTACGATTCGAATGTTTTAACTGAGGCAGAAAGGATCGAAAAGCACAAGACATTGTGCCTGGCGATGCACTCGGAGCTGTCACAACTAGCCGACTCAGTACACTACAGAGAGCATCGACCAGGTGTGAGTCCCACGAGAGAACAGAACATTCTGTTCGAGACGATCGACATTTATCGATACTGCCTTTCTGTGCTCAATCTCTGGGGATTTAGTGCGGAGGAGGCAGTGAGCGCGTTCGAGTCTCGGGATGCCCATCTTCACTCTCGCGCGCAGAAGAATATTGGATGCTGGGATGGGCGTCCGATGGTCGTAGTAGATGTGGACGATGTGCTTGCCCGATTCAGACAGAACTTCTATTCGTGGGTGAATGAGAGGTACGATGTCTTGCTTGACCCCATGTCTGAGGCATACTACTTCGGTCAAACCGTCGGAGGAAAATCGGGCGACCAGATTCTGAGCGAATTCATCAACGAGGGGAACCTCAGGACGCTCGATGTCTGTGAGAATGTTCGGTTGGGATTGAAGCGACTGCGTGCTGCCGGGTACTGGATTCATATACTCACTGCGCGCCCGGTTGAGGAGCTCAAGTGCCTCTACGAAACGCACGACTGGTTAACAAACCATGTGAGGGAATTTGACTCGGCCGCATTTCATTCTGAGAAGTATTTGTGGTTGGCTGCCACTCGACCCTATCTGGAGGGAAAGGTCGTGTGTGCCATCGACGACTCGCCAAAACATGCCGCGGAATTCGCACAGCATGGAGTGAAAACACTCCTACCAAAATTCACTTATAACAAGAGTGTCTGGGAGAACAATAATATTGTTCCTTTCGATTGGGAGAACGATGACATCAAGACAATTATCGATCGTATCGCAGCTGGTGGATGATCTCCTCGAGAATCCGAATTATGATCTGGGCCGTGTGCCCCCGAAGGTTCTTGAAATTGCGAACCGGGAGATCGACGAGTTTGTGGAGGTTCAATTTTGGCAGCTTGGAGACAAGCAGTTCATTGAGACCGGATTGAGACACGCCACCGATAAATTGTTTGAATTCTTAAGACATAATGCATATTATCATTGAGACCATTCGCGGCTTAAAATGACAAGGAGAAAAAATGCCCGTTAATCACGATCTCGAGCCCATCGAACTTCCGATGGAGCTAAAGTTCGGCAGGAAACCGAACACACAATTCTACAACAACTTGAAGGCGCTCAGGGTGGAGCTAATCGACGCTCCGACCGTCGAGCAGGCCCGAAATGTCGCATGGCATTATGTGAAGGCCACTTGGGCCGATCATCCCGAAGAGGTCGATCCAAGCGAGGCCTCCGAATCGATTAAGAGCAAGAATTTGCTCGATGTTCTGCAGTTCAGGGCGCTGCCCACTCCCATGGAGTGCTTGGGGTTCACGTTTAGGCTGTCCGGTCTCTCCTTTCAGGAGGTGACACACATTATTCGCCACCGAGCTGGGTCCTTCGCGGCGCAGTGCACCGGCGACCGCGACCTGAGAGACGATCCTGTTGTGGTGCCCGAGGCGATCGAGAATTCTCCCGAGTTCCTGGAGCGCTACAAGAAACTCGTGAAGGACTCGAAGCAGCTCTATGTCGATATGACTGACTCGAAGACGGTGTCGATGATGGATTCTCGGATGATTCTGCCTAAGTGCATGACGTCGTTCTACTACATGAGGTTGAACCTCAAGGATCTGATCGGCTTTGTCAGGCAACGTCAGGATCGACAGATCCAGCCCACTGCCGATAATATTTTGGCTGCGAGAATGGCGATTGAGGCCTGCAAGGCGGTACCTGAGCTGGCGAAGGTGTTCAATTTCAATACGCTGGACATGCACTACATCAAGACGTTCCGTGTCAAGGAGGGCGATAAGTGGATCAGCCGCGGCACCAATCTGTACTGGCCGGAGCCCAAAAATGATACATTCGAATTTCACCCGGACGACACCATCTATCAGTGCCGCCGCGAGGAATTGAACGGCACCCATGGAGAGGGTCCCAAGGTGTTTACAATTATGTGGGAGGAGCTCATGAGCGAGTTCGACCACCTCAAGCGTAATTACGAGTCAAAGTACCCAGGAGACAAATGATGAAGAAGCGAGCTTATTTGGCAGCGGGATGGTTTAACCCCACCCAGGCGGCTGAACTCACCGAGCTTGAGAAGATTTTCGACGATCGTGAGAGTTGGATCGATCTTTCCAGCCCGAGGCGAATTTTTGTGTGTCCGCCCGGCGCGCCGAAGGAGACGCAGGACGCGACATTTTACGGAAACTTGGAGCACATTGAGAAGGCGGATTTTCTGCTCGTCAACACGAGAGATAAGGATATCGGCACAATCTGGGAAGCCGGCTATGCCTACGCCAACAAGCGTCCGATCATCTACTTTTGCGCGGGCCTTCCGGCGGGGGCAAAGTTTAATCTGATGTTGGCTCGAAGCGGCATTAAGGTGTGCACTTCCTTCGAGCAGCTCGAGGATTATCTGGATCGGTGCAAGAACGCTGGAAAATTGCTGGATGAACCCTACAGTGCTGAGATTGAGTAGGGGTACTGTTAGATGAATGTCTTTACCACAGGTGAGAAGGGGTTCATCGCACAGAATCTTCCGAAGTCTCTCGAAAAGTTCGGCAGCAAGATTGTCGATCTTTCGTGTGGGATGAAACTTCGGGGTGATGAGGCATGTGTTCATGCCAATTCTGTTGACGACTGGGTAAACGCCCTTCAGATGTCTAAGGTTGACCTTGTCATCCACAATGCCGCTGTTGTGGGCACTGACGTGGTGGCGCTCAATCCGTGTGAATCGACTTTGTCCAACATCGCCGGAACACACACAATTTGTAGGGCGGCGAAGAAACTGAATATTCCCGTGTGTTATCTGGGCACAACAGTGGTATACGATACACCAAGCTACCAGGACAGACTCATCTCTGAGAAGTCAGACAAACTGCCCAGAACGCTTTACGGAATTCAAAAACTCGCTGCTGAGAACATCGTTACAACACACTGTGACAAGTGGTTGATTATTCGACCACTTTTTGCTTTTGGCGGCGCCGGTGACATGAACTCTCTTATCGCCAAGACCTTTTACTCCTTTATCAAGGACAGCGCACAACAGATTGACATGTTTCTCGATCCTACAAAGTTCAAGGACTACATGCACGTGGAGGACTTCTGCGATGCTGTCGCTCTCGCCTGCCACAGCAATATATGGAACGACGATTTTAACGTTTCCGCCGAGACTCCCATCGAGGCAGGGGGTGTCGTTCGAATTATGTCTGAGGTCGCGGGAGGAGATTTGGAAAAGTGTGTACAGTGGCACCCGCAGACCGACTATCTCGGAAATCACCGCCTGAGTTCTAAGAAATTTCGCGTCAATTTTGGGTGGGTGCCAAAATACACTCTGCTTGAGGGAATCGAGGATGCTTGGCGGTCTATCAGGCAGGTGAGCCCCGACTACAATCCCTTGAAGTACCTCGAGGAGGCTCGGAGAAGAAATATTGATCTCACTCAATTCTACTAGCGGCGTGTAATATGAGATCACAACCTGTTATAATAAGATAAGAACACAGCGAGAATCGATAATGAAAATTCTGGAGAGCATCAGGCCACCCAATCGTTTTACTGGTTTGCATGCCCATTCGTCCTTTAGCACATTCGACGGGCTGGGATATCCCAAAGACCACATTGACTTTGTGTTGAGCGATCCGCAGGGCATGGATTCCTGGGCGCTAACTGACCACGGAAATGGATCCGGTCTAGCACATGCTCGAGCTCATGCACTCAAAGTGCAAAAGGCGGGTAGAAAGTATCGACAAATTTACGGTGTTGAGTTTTATTTTGTGCCCTCTCTAGACGACTGGAAGCAGCAGTACGATGCACATCGCCAGTCTGTAAAGGATGCCAAAAGTTCAAAAGAACAGGAAAAACTAGCTACTAAAAAAATTGTAATTGACGCCGAGAAAGAAGTTGAGCAAGGCGGTCACATCATTGAAGACGAGGAGGAGACCAAACGCTCCCGCGGAAATAAACCAGAGTGGAAGCGATATTACCATCTTGTCGTCATTGCAAAGAATAAGAAGGGCCTAGGCAATCTATTCAAGCTTGTTAAAGCATCGTACAAGCACGGATTCTATCGTTTTCCTCGTATTGACTACAAACTGCTCAAAGAACATCGAGAAGGTCTTATAGTTTCAACTGCCTGTGTGGGAGGTCTCGCATCAGGTTTGATTTACAGGGAGTTTCCGACACTACGATTTGATGAACTAAAGCCTGAGCTGGTGTCAGATCCGAGTGTGTTGACACCGATCATCTCTTCTCTAGAGAACATGACAGATCAATTTGTGGACTGTGTGGGCAGGGATAATTTTTTCCTGGAATTACAGTTTAATGATCTTTCTGCGCAGCACCTAACAAACAAGTGCCTGATCAGTTTGGCCAATACCACTGGAATTCCTCTTATTGCTACTGCAGATTCTCACTTTCCTGGGCCAGATAAGTGGCAGGCAAGAGAGTTGTATAAAAAGTTGGGGTGGATGGGCGCAAAACTCGACCAAAATATGCTGCCCAAGCAGGAGGAGCTTAAATGTATGCTCTACCCTAAAAATGCTCAGCAGATGTGGGACGAATTTAAGCAAGGGCACGAGCAGTATGAGTTCTATCACGGCCACGAAGAATTAGTTCGGGATGCTATCGAGCGGTCACATGACATTGCATGGGAAAAGTGTGAAGATACTTGGATAGATACTTCAGTCAAGCTTCCTAGATTTGGTACGCCTGAAAAGACGGCATTTAGCATGTTGTCTGATCTTATTAGGGCGGCTATAATTCGCGAGGGACTCGCTGACAAACCTGAATACGTCGCACGGATGAAGGAGGAAATGTCTGATATCAAATATCTCGGATATGAGGCATACTTTCTTGCGATGTACAAGATCTTTCACTTAGCTGAAAATCGTACCCTTTTTGGCCCTGGTCGCGGTTCTGGTGCTGGGTCTTTAGTAAATTATTTGCTTGGAATTACACAAATTGACCCTCTGCCGCACGGTTTACTCTGGAGTAGATTTCTAGGAAGGCACAGGACAAGCTGGCCAGACATTGACACCGACGCCGGAGACCGGGATGCGCTTATTGACGCTTCTCGCGAGCTGTTCGGCGACGACGCCGTTATTCCGGTTTCCAACTTCAACACTCTGAAGCTTAAGTCACTCATTAAGGACATTTCTAAGTTTTACGGCATCGACTTTGCTGAGGTCAATAAGATGACCGGCCCATTACAAGATGAAGTCATGGCTCACGCAAAGGACGAAAATCAAGAAAAGTCTGTGTTTGTTCTCAAGCATGAGGATTGTTTGAAGTACTCGAAAGGCTACAGAGATTTTATGGAAAAATATCCAGAAGTCGGAAAACACGCAGAGACTCTCTTCATGGAAAACAGGAGCATCGGTCGCCACGCCGGCGGCGTAATCATTGCTCCGCCCGATGATTTAGCCTCTACAATGCCGATCATTGGTGTTCGAGGTGAACTACAAACGCCCTGGACTGAGGGCATGAATTTTCGAAATCTCGAGGATAATGGATTTCTAAAGTTCGACTTCCTTGGGCTTACGCTTCTCAAGGATGTGGAAAACTGTATTGGTAGAATCCTCAAGAAGGAAGGTAGTTCTAGTCCGACTTTTGCAGACATCAGGGCTTACTTTGACAGGAATTTAAACAGCAGGTATAATCAGCAAGATGATGCTGATGTTTGGAAGCACGTTTACCACAATGCTCGATTCACCGGTGTCTTTCAGTTCACGGCCGCCGGCGCACGAAACTTCTGTCTTGCTGCCAAACCGACAAACATTGAGGAGCTAGCAGCACTCACTGCAATCTATCGCCCGGGTCCATTGAAGGCAAATGTGCACAGAAAATATGTCAAGTCAAAGAAAAATGTAGCCGACATCAAGTACGAACATCCCGTAATTGAGAAGATTCTTGGGCCAACCTTCAATTTTGTCGTATTTCAGGAACAGTTCATGACGCTAGCAGTTGAGCTGGCTGGATTCACCCCGGGTGAGTCTGATAAGCTTCGAAAGACTCTGGTGAAAAAGTCCCTCGACACCATGGGAAGAAAGGGCGATGAGCGTGAAGAAGCGCGAATCAAGTTTGTCCAGGGTGCAAAAAAACTGCATGGAATTTCGGAGGATGTGACACAGAAATTGTGGGAGACGATTGAAGCATTCTCTGTGTATGGCTTTAATAAATCGCACGCCGTTGCTTATGCCATCGACTCCTACTATGCCGCGTGGCTACACACCCACCACGAGAAGGAGTGGCTAGCCACAATTCTCCAGTCGGAGAACAACAGCCCAACCGGTCTTACGAAGGCGATCGGTGAGATCAAGTCCTACGGTTTTGATTTCGCCAATGTCGACGTGAATTACTCGGGCGAGCAGTGGCAGTACTCGGAGGAGATCCAAGCATTTGTTCCGCCTCTATCGTCGGTAAAAGGGATTGGTTCTACAGCCATGGAGGAAATTGTTCAAACTCGTCCCTACGAGAGCCTCGTGGACATGCTTTACGACGAGGATGGAAAGTGGAAGCATAGAAAAATGAATAAGACCTGCCTCACTTCTCTGTGCAAGATCGAGGCGCTTGGGTCGTTGAATGACTTTAGTAGTGGAACTATCTACAACCATCGACAACTACTTGCTGCTCTAACATCAGACAAGAATTATGACACGCTAAGAAAAGGAATTTACGGCCTCACCAAGACAAAGCTCCAGAAATTGCGGAAGACGGGTGAGGAACCGACAGTCTTTCTAGAAAAAGTGCTCAAAGAACATGCTTTAGTTGAGGACTGGTCGAGAGTGGAGAAGATTGATTTTTCCTATGATCTCACTTCGAGCGTGGACGCCGACCTGCTATTTCCCACCGGACTTATGTTTCGGCTAAAGGGAAAAGATGTAAGTTCAGTGCACGAGATCTTGCCAGGAGATAAGGGCGTTGGGTGGTTCTGCATTGTTGATATTATCAGAAAGAAGACAAAGAACGGCAAGACGTTTTATCGAATGATGGTGGTCGATGATGAACACCGCCGAGGATGGCTCAGAGTGTGGGGTGGGTTTAACAGAGAGCCCGAGAAGTACACAATGTGGATGGCACACGTTTCGAACGATCCAAACTGGGGAATGTCGACGTCCTGTGCAAAACTGAGGCGAATCGCGTGACTGAATTTCTGTTTCCGACAAGCTTGGTGTGTATTGAAGGACCCGATCTTGCGGGAAAGACCACGCTGTACAATGACGTACACAGACACACTGGATTTAAGTGGAACATTCAGGATCGATCGTTTTTATCAATGGTGTGCTACGCCAGACAGTACGGTAGAGACGAATCACATCATCGGACGGGTTTGATGCGGGAGCTGTCTAACCTGAACAATAGACTCGTTGTTGTGATTCCGCCTGAGGATGCCATTGTAGCGCGACTTAAGAAAAGAGGCGACGACTTTCAGGATGAAGAATCGATTGTTCACCTTCGCAAAATTTTTGTGGAGGAGGCGGCTGCAATAAGAGAATTTCCGAACGTGCTGGTGGTCAAAAAAGCGTTGAGCAAACCCGACCTTGCTGAGGCTTGTGTGAAATTTCTTGAGGGCACTGAACAGCTAAGGGTTGAGGAGGTTGGACAGTTCATTCAAAAATTTGTGCACGCCCAAAAGCGGCAGGAGGCCACAGTTGATATTCGCTTGAACCTTTCTAGAAAAGATAGGTTTTCCGACATCATGATTCATCCAACAGAAGGAAGATACTACAACGAAATTATACAAAAGACATCGACCACGATTATGAACGAGATTGAGGGAAAGAATCCGTACGATAGACCGCAGGGAATTGACAGTAGGAGATTTTACTACTCTAGTGATTCCTGTATTGCATCTGTTCATTTTTTGATTCGTGATGAGAGCTTACGAGTATTATCTGCACTGCGAAGTACAGATGTCGATCGCAATGCTTCTGCTGATCTCAAATTTTTGTGCCACCTCTCGACTCACATCGTGAGACGTTTTAAGTGGCCGTGTAAATTTGTGGAGCTGGATCTAAGATTTAACTGTGCACATGTTCGAAATGACTTGTCGATCGAAGACGAGGTGTCGGAGATATAAATGAAAGCATTGGTAACAGGAGGATGCGAGAAGGGCTTCGCTGCAGTGAACGTCGGAACGGGAGACTCAATTTCTAACAATGACATTTTAAGAAAGCTGCAGCTTAAAAATCTAGATTTCAAAATTCAGAACGCTCCAGCGTGTCCCGGCGATTCTAAATACACACGCGATGCCATAGGTAAATTAAAGAAGTATTTGCATTGGGAGCCAACCACACATTTTGATGAAGGATTGGAAAAGACATTAAATGGTGGAAGCTGATATGACTCAAAATTTTACACCCAATCCGGAGTTCGTGATCTATACAGGTCCGATGTTCGGAGGCAAAACGTCTCGCATGCTCTCGGCGCTGGATCGCGCAAAGTATCAGTCGAAGAGAATCTTGGCGTTCAAACCTAAAATGGATCACCGATACGATTCGGAGGAAATCGTAACCCATTCAGGGTATAGATGGAAGGCACACTGTGTCGCGTCAGGAGAGGAGATCTTGTCTTTATCGAATGGTGCGGATATTGTGGCGGTTGATGAGGCTTTTATGATTGATGATGTGGCCGATGCACTGCTTGAGTTATTTCGTGCGGGAAAGAATATTTATGTCTCCTCAATTCAACTTTCTGCGAGAGGAGAGCCTTTTGACGAGATCCAAAAAATGTTTCCTTGGGCGACGAGAATTGAGGTGTGCCCTGCCGTATGTCCAGTGTCTGGAAAGGATGCGTATTACACAGTGGCGAAGATTGAGGGACTTAGCGAGATTGACATAGGCGGAACTGAGAAGTACGAACCCAGGTGCCACGAGCACGCTGGGTTTTTGGCCGCATGAGGAGATTAAAATGAAGTTAGATCCCGCGAGCATTGATCTCGTCATATATCACGCGAAATGTAGTGATGGCTTTGGAGCTGCATGGTCGGCCTGGAAATTGCTGGGCAATAAATCGGAGTACTACGCGGCCACACACGGAGATCCTCCTCCCGATGTCAAGGGGAAGAATGTGGCGATTTTGGATTTTTCCTATTCCAATGTAACGACCAAACAGATGATCGAAGACGCGGAGAACCTGATCATCATCGACCACCACAAGAGCGCGATGGTCGAGCTGCATGACGTCACTAACACAATTTTTGACATGAAACACAGCGGGGCAATGCTATCCTGGAACTTTTTTCATCCGGGTAAGGAGCCGCCTAAGTTCATCCGATACATTGAGGACCGCGACTTGTGGAAATGGGAACTTCCCTACAGTAAAGAGTTTGCAGCTGCTTTTGATATGGTCCCATTTGATTTCGAAAAATTCGACGAGTTTGAGGATGACAGCACCTTCGATGACGCCTGTAAGCGCGGTTCCTACATTTTGGCTTACTCAAAATCGGTTATTAAGAAAGTGTCAGACCAGGCGACGTTAAGAGAGTGGCAGGGAAAAAAGATCTACCTGGTCAACTCCCCCCACTGGATGAGCGAAATTGGCAATAAGTTGGCACCCGATTGTGATTTTGTTGTCATCTGGTGGTTCGATCACGATCGACTTGAATGCCGAGTGAGCCTTCGAGCCTTCCACGAGGACACTGATGTGAGTGAGATCGCCAAGAAATTTGGCGGCGGTGGCCACAAGAAAGCCGCAGGATTCAGGCTGCCAAAGAACACACACATCGACGATATTTTTTCCTGAGTTGATTTTCCCCCTCAATTTACATAAAATGGTAGCAAAGGAGACATTCTATGCTGACAAAATACGACATCATCTATGCTGACCCTCCGTGGGACTACAAGGGACAGAAGCAGCACAAGGGAAAAGGGAAGGGCAACAGCGGCGGCGCGATGGGACATTTTTCCACACTGAAGTTGCCCCACCTAAAGACTCTTCCCGTGGATGAAATTTCTTCCGACAATTCACTTCTCTTCATGTGGATCACAAGTCCACACCTCGACCAGGGAATTGAGCTTCTCAAGAGTTGGGGCTTTGAGTGGGCCACAGTCGCATTTGTCTGGAATAAGGTACGGGTCAACCCGGGCTTCTACACGATGTCCCAGTGCGAGCTCTGTGTGGTGGGCAAGAAGGGAAAGATACCGAACCCCCGCGGGGCCCGTAATGTAAGACAGTACATTGAGGAGATGAGAGGATCACACAGCGCTAAGCCGATGGAAGTGCGGGAAAGAATTGAGGAGATGTTTCCAGCACAAACGAAGCTCGAGTTGTTCGCTCGCGGAGGCAAACTGGGATGGACATCCTGGGGCCGAGAAGCAATCTGCCACGACAATGATCTACAGCAGCACTTTGAGGATTACGGATGGCCAACCTGACTCGACCGACATGGGACACAATTTGGATGGGATTCGCTCGATCGATCTCCGAGAGGAGCATCGATCCACGCTTTAGGGTTGGTGCTGTTGTCGTCTCGGAGAACAACACTCAGGTCCTGTCGGTGGGGTACAATGGCGACCAGGCGGGTGGACCGAACGCGGTGGAGTCGATCGAACCGGGTCAGAGCGGGTGCATTCATGCTGAGATTAACGCGCTCATCAAGCTGGATTACAACAACCCAAAGAGAAAAAGGATGTACATCACACTGTCTCCCTGCAGGACATGTGCCAAGTCAATCGTCAATGCTGCAATTGATGAGGTGATCTATGATGAGGAATACCGCGATACATCCGGTGTAAACATTCTGATTGAAGCTGGAATTAATGTCAGAAGATTCATTGAGGTTTCCCCCGTTGGTGATATTTAGTATGCCAGACAGAGGGGAGACAAGTGTTTACACAAAGAAAAACATCTAAGACCAATCAACAACAGCG
>Ga0080013_1000670_pt1 | contig 47735 bp, 44 predicted proteins | sample ETNvirenome_6_85_FD_69236 | JGI IMG/M metagenome (GOLD analysis project Ga0080013, IMG submission 69236) | Marine viral communities from the Pacific Ocean - ETNP_6_85 (SPADES assembly) (version 2) | ecosystem: Environmental > Aquatic > Marine > Oceanic | place: Pacific Ocean | collected 2013-06-19
TATTCTATTAGATCATCTACACCATTTATATCATTGTCGTTATTAAAGAAACTTTCAGAGTTAGACCAACTATATAGATTACTATACATATCCATATCTGTACCACTCACGCCCATATCTTTAAGAGCCTTGGTTTTAGTTCCTTTACCTATTGTTTCAACTATTGTCATCTTTATTCTCTTTATTTACTACCGTAATATACAACATAAACCCTATACGAGTCAAGTCTTTTTTTAATTATTTTTTATATTTCCCATAGAATTTATGAGGACCCTACTACATACGAGTATTAGCGGAAGTTCCATTAGCCCCACCCCCGGAGAAGTTCCCTTTATATTTAGCGCGATAACTTACACGGCGTTTCTTCTTAGTTCCGTTATTATATAGTATCATATTAGTATTATGTACTGAAGTTTCATTATCAGTACCGGCGATTCGTTTAACTGAGTCACTTATGATACGAATTAGTTTAACAGAATCATCAGAACCACTATTCCGAACTTCTTTCATTAAGTCAACGGCGCCATCTATACTACCAGTAGCTTCCATTTCATATTTAAAGTCCATTACTTTGTTTTCAAGTGTCATAGTCATATCCTTTATTTTATTAACTCTCATTACACTATAATATACAACATAAACCCTATACAAGTCAAGGCTTTTTTTAATTATTATGATATTTTTCGATTATATTCGTAATATATTATAGTATTTCACGGCCTACCTCAAAAAAAAGTGAAATTAGTGAAGAAAGTCCTTGACTCATATAGGGAAAATGTTGTATATTACTATGTTACGCATTGCTTGTTACTACTAGTTAACGTTCTATTACAATATAATATACGAAATAATAATGACAAAGTCAAGTCTTTTTTTTTAAAAATACATGCTTTATATAGTAATATTATAGTGTAATGCGGCGAGTTGTTAATCCAAGACTATATGTTATACTATTGTAGCATGTAAACGCCTTGGATTGCACACTCACTCTGTCATTTTGTCATAGGCAAAAAAAATTAGGCTCGCGGTGTGCGGGTATTATATTGGCGTCACTCTAATTCACTAACTAGTTCAGTAGCGAATCAAAGAATATGTCAAATTAGGGGAATAAAATAAAATACTACTCGGTTGAGTAATATTATATCAGAGAACGTATGTTATTTCAATTTGATAAGATTTATATATCTACTGAAAGTGTTTATTGAGATGGTGGTATATGTTGATGATGTTATGAATTATTATGTAGATAATCAAACAAAATACTAGTTGTTTTGTATATAAATTAGGGGGAATAGCTATCTCTAATGCAATGTATATAGAGATTAAACATTGAAGTGTGAATCTTATAGCTTCATGTATTTTGTTTTGTACCATAGTATGTGTCTCTCGTTATTACATATAAATATACTATGGAAGCCATTCATGTAAGTCGTCTTGAGATGTATACTTCTTTTCGTTGTGAACTACTTTCTCTACTCTATAATGTTCATAGAGCGTGAGTGCGTAAATGTATACATTATAGTAGAGGATTTTAAATATGTTTATAACGAACTTCACAAGATAACAATGTATGAGCTGTTAGATATTGGTCGGATTTCAAATTTGAGAATGTCGCTCAATTTAAATAATTTGGAAGTCTTGAATGACTCAAGACGCTTACCTTCGAAGTTCGTTAGAACTTTGGAGGATTGTAATTTCAATATACTCATTGTTGATTTTGTGAAATTGTCATTACTTGATATGAATGACATCGTTAATAACATTATTAAAATTTTTTTCATTTCTCTAACTCTTGTTTCGGGTTTTGAAGAGTTTGTTTCCGGGTTACTCTTCAATAATATATAGTAACAACCTTAAAAAAAATTCTTTTACTCTCTCTATGGTTTGAACATATCCCATAAATGTTTAAAAAATAACCCTACGAAACCTATACCTACTACACCTCTCCACTTTGATGTTGATTGTCTGAATATAGTATTCAACTTTGTTTCTGCCCATAATCCTTCGTGTGGGTTGAATAGATTGTCTTTGATAAATTTTAAATCGGTTCGATTTTTCATATGTTCAGCTTCATTATAAATTTTCAATTCATTTATATTTTTATCTATGGTATCTATCTTTTGATGTATAATATCAAATTCTGTTCTGTCCGCTTGGTTCATATTCTAGTGCTCCCTTATGTACTTGAATAACCAAATCCAATAAAGGACTCCTATTATTATCATTATCATTGTCATAGACTTCACAAACCATGAAGTGAATTCTCTGATAATAAATATTACTCAACTTCATTTTCTTTCCAAACTTCCTCTAATTTCTTACGTAATAATGTAGTATTTTTGGGTGTTGTTAACATTTTACCTGTCGGTTTCATTATGAAGAAACAATTGTAACATAATAGATGTATATTGTCTAACGAATGATTTTGATGGTCTCCATCTAGAAAATTAATTATGTACGGACCTCTCATATCTTTTTCTCTATAATCATCATAACCACAATTAGTACATTCTTGTTTTAGATAACCGTCTCTAACTACTCTTTCTTGTAGTTTCCAATGTGGATAGTTTGGGTGTTTTCCATCAAATAAATCTTGTATCTTTACACCCCAACCTGTATTACCTTTTGTTGTAATACCCTTGCCACTTTGATTCTTATTCTGTTCGAATAAGTCATACATCTTAGCATACTTTTTGAACGTATTATACGCGACACCTAAATGTTGGGCAGCTGCTCTAATAGATAGTGTACTTCTAATAGCCCATTCTATTCTACTCTTCGGAATAGGTTTATGTCGAAAAGGATTCTTTTTCTTGGGTCTATTTTCATAGTCGTGTAAATCTCCTAAATCAGACATTTTTTTTCTTCCTATACTTCCGTGGTTTTGGTTTTGGTTGACCTTTAAGTAATTCGTCTTTTAACAATTTTCGTTGTGTACGTAAATCTTGAATCTCTCGACTCATATTATCATATCTACGTGCACTCAATATTGCCATTGTCATTATTCCAACCATTGAACCTATGAACATTCCTATTGTAAATAATATCCATTCATTCATTACATTTCTCCTGGTTTAATTTTATTTTCATCTAATACCCAATCACCAATAAAATTATAAGCTCTCATAACTTTACTACCTGATTCTATTATACTTTCTAGAGCATCTTCGTTTAACTGTAATCTTTCATATGTCCCATCAACCTTCTCTCTACTCAAAAGGTAAAACCACTCTCTACCATACTTCAATCGTTTCTCAGCAACTCTCCATGACTGATTATTTATATTTACTTCTTTATCTATATAATCTTTTTTCACTTCTTTTTCCGTTTTATATTATAAGCTATATCTGATAACTCTTCTTTAGTATCATCTAATAACGTACTATTTTGATGTACTACAATTACACTACCACTATCTAAATTAGACGGGTTTTGTTCGTAGTCCATCTTAACAATATCCGCTTCAGTTTGTATAACTTCTATGATATTGTCTAATTCTCGTTTTTGTTTTGGTGTTAACTCTTGATTTTTCTTTTTAGTCATTATTTAATTATATACTTACCCAAAAAGGTTTCTTTTGCTTTATCTAACTTACCAGTTAAATTCTCTAAATCTTTATATAAAACATCAACTCTATCATACATTTCACCGAGTTGTTTCTTAACTTCTTTTGCGCCATCATCAATTTTTTTGTCTACAAAATCTTTTGTAGTATTCTCTAAATCTAATAACTGTCTTTCTACTGCAGTATGTACTTCCATTAATTCTTTACTTAACATTAATAGTCTATCGTTTACAGAATCTATTTGTATACGTAAATCTGAAATGGCTTCTTTAGAAGGAACTTTATTCAATACTTTCTGTTTTATTTCTTCAAGTGAGGCCTTTACTTCTCGTGTACTAATATCTTTTATCCTAGATTCCATTATATCAAGTTCATTTTCAACATTACTGTAAATAGTATCTACCACATTAATTGCACCATAATAAGTTCCTGCTAAATAACCCGATATACCTACTATTGTACTAACTACTGTAACTACAATTAATTGTTTTACATTCATATCCTTATCACTCCATCCTTTAATGTTGTGTTCTTTTTTGTAATCTTCGTGGGTTGCCCACATTAATAATAACCATAATGCCGCCATTACTGGCATCATATAAATTATTACCCATATCCAAATATACTCGTCCATTTCATTTAACTACCTTTTTGATATATTCTCGCATTTTTTTTATAGCAACCTTTTCAGTTAATCCTTTTTTTAAGTCTTTTATATCTCTGGGAGATATTTTTATTCTTTTCTTTCCAATTTCACTCGGTTCATCTATATGAAATGTTTTCATTATATTTTTACCGATGCTAAAGTTACTTTACCTTTTTTAGTTTTTCCATTAACTGCATTTTTTAAATCACTCCCATTAAAAACTAATTTAACAGATAATTTTCTGCCCTTAATTAAAATACTATTACTACCTACTATTTCAAAAGGTAAATTTGTTTCATTTTCAACTGCTTCATTCATAATATCTTTTAATTTAATCATAATTTATCTCGGTGGTTTTAAATCCCACGGCCCCCAATGTTTATTTCTCACCATAGCCAATCCTGTTTGTTCTGGTGTATATTTATAAATTTTATATCCCTTAACTGGAAAATTACCTAATGCATAATATACTTTTTTTGGTAACTTTATATCTTTATCATTACTTTGGTCAATACACGTATTACCATTCTCTACCCAAGCGTGTCCAAATGGTTTTCCATCTGAGTGTAATATTCCTACTCCATGACAAAGTATCCATTTATTTGCATCTGGAGCAGATATCTTTTGCATTACAATTCGTCCATTAGCCATATAACAATCACCTTTTGGCATTAGACTGACAATGCCCTTCTATACCAACCAAACAAAAATCTCTCTTGTTCAGGTTTCTTATTCACTAAATCATAGTAATGTTTTAATCTATAACAACGAACTCTTTCTAATTCAGGTGTATGTTTTGCTAATGCAGCCCTTGTACCTGGACCGAATCCACCATCAACTGTTAACTTACCACCTTTTGCATTAATTGCTCTTTGTAAGATTTTTACTGCAGTTCCTCTACCTTGATTTACTGCCATATCGAAGAAGATGTGCTTTAAACTGTCGGGTAAGTCATCTACTTTATTTTTATCCCAATAATCTTTTCTGTAGATTTCTTTAGCACCTTCTTTTGTAAGGTTTTTAATATCCACATCTGGATAGAATCTACCTGCAATACCAAAGTTAGTTTCACCACCTAAATCTTTTGGGTCGTGAACATATCCACCTTCGTGTTCTAATGTTATCTCTATTATTTCATCAAATGATGTTAACATTTTATACTCCTTGTTTTTTGAGGATTTGTTGTTTTTTAATCCATCTTTTTGCAATTGAATTTTTGATTGGCTTTGAAATAAACTTTTTAATATGTTTACTAACCAATATACTAAATTTGTTTTCGGCTTGTTTTGCATTTAAGTAACTCGAGTTATCTATTAATAAAAAATTTTGATTTCCAAATAAACTTTGAAATGATCCTAAGTTTTTCTGAACATCTTTCCAGCTCTTCTCTAATAAGCCTGGTGGTAAAATTCTATCTCGTTCTTGATTTCTTTTTTGTGCAACTTCCAATGAAGTATTCACAAATACCATATATGTATCGTACCCATCTTTTTCAAGTTCTTTCTTCATACTATGAAGAATACCAAAGTCGTGTCCTGTACCATCTATAATCATACCTAACCTACCTTGCTTATATAATTTCATACGTTGAGCAGTCAATTCTTTACTGAATTTTCTTAGCCCACTTCCGCCAGGCATTGTTAAATCTTTAAATACCTCATCTGGCATTTTATCTAAATCTGTTCCAAATCCATATTTGTTTAAAAGGTGTTTTAACTCTTTATCAGAATTAACCATTTTTAACCCTGTCATACTAATATTAAATCTTTCTGGTATACCAAATAATTGTTTTGCTATATAGGTTTTGCCGCTTCCAGGTCCACCTGCAACAAATATTGCTTTGAAAATACCAGGATCATTTACACCCTCAAATAATATATCTATTAATTTTATCATACATTAATAAATATAAACTAATATATATTCCAATTCTTTTTCCCAGTCATAATCATAATTTGCTAACTGCATAACTTACCTTTTCTAAAATAAATATCTTTTCAATATTTGTTTAATTATTATATACCTTCATTATGTACTACTATTCCGTTTGCAAAGAATGTATTTCCATATTCAAGTTTATCTATAGTATATGTTTGTCTGTTTCCTAATTCTTCTCTAATATACTTTACTGTAACTTCTTCTAACTCATTACCATAATAACAAATATCACCAATTTCAAGTAAATTGGTTTCTATATTATATCTCTCTTTAGTTAGTTGTGGAGAATATGAACACCAACCCCTATCTTTTACATAATATGGATGGTCAAATGTATTTTCATTTGTAATTCCATTACTAAAATTAATAAATACTATATCATCATGTATTGGATTAGCAACTGACATTACTTTTGTATTTCGTATTTCTGTAGTTATTGTATCATATGTTTGTATTAAATCACCAATTTTAATATCTTCTATTGGTAACTGTGTTCCATCTGCCATAGACACAAGTGTTCCCTCAACAAAACATTTATTATGAGCTAAAATACCTGCATAGTAGTTTACATCAGCATCTTCAACATCTATCCAACCAGCATTTAAACTACCACTTACAGTTTCTATTGATATAATATCTACTTCATCTAAATTAGAATCAAATAATTTATCATTCGTTGTTAACTCATTTGCATATTTAAATTTATATGTATCAGTATTATCTTTAACAAAAATTCCATGTGCACTCGATACCTTAAATTCATAATTTGAACCAGAATTAATATACCAATAGTTATCAAATGATGCTGAAAAATGTGTTGCAGTTACTACTGAAGTTGTTTCTGTACTTCCTGTAATATAATTTGATGTCCAATTCATATAATCTGATTTATTATCTGTATCTGGCATAGTTGGTATATTCCAAGATTTCACAACATCTCCTATACGAATTTGATGTAATTGTTTTGTTGAACCATCTGATAATAATATTGGTGAAGTTAAATCAAAACATCCCTCTATAATATAAGTGAAAATATCATCAATACTTCGTCCATTATATGCTAAATAAAATTTAGTTCCACCATCATATGCATCCTCTTCATACTGAATCTTGGCTCTAACATAAACGTTTGTTCCAGTAAAAGAACCTATACTAGTATCTGAAGTTTTATACGCGCTTAAACTACCAAATCCAGATGTACTATAAGCATAACAAGCACCTGGTGAAGTAGTGGATTCACCTAAATTACCATATATGACGTCAAATCCATCAACAAATGTAATAGTGGCTGTAGCTCCGTCTGGATTTGGGTTTGTAATTGTAAATGTTAAATCTCTGGTTTGAGAACCTGGACTTGTAGCATATGACCAATCACTCGGACTATTATCGGATAGAGAAGTTGCATTTATTGTAAATGTACTACTTGTTCTATTTACAGATGTGTCTCCAGTTTTAAATACATGAAACGCATAACTACTATATGTAGACAACCCAGTTGGTAAAGTAACATCCTTATAAGTATCTCCACCAATTGCCGTAGTCGTAAGTGATGAACCTTGTTTTACGCCACCCCTATATAAATCAATAGTGAAAAATTCACCGCCAAGATTTGTACTAGTGTAAGTAACTCTAGCTCCCTCACCCTCAACATATGTAGATTGGTCAAAAGTTACACTATCTATTGTTTCCGTAGTTGTGTCTGGGTAGTTTATCATCGTAATGTCTAAAGCAGTATTACTTACACTATTATTTGTAAATGTAACGCTAATATTTGCATCAGCTCCCACAAATGTAGATCTCCATTTATGTCTAAATCTCATGTATAACGTTCCAGAAGTGAAAGATATTGATTTACTTGTTCCAAACCCAGTACCACTATTAGATGTACCACATACTCCTGGATCTCCTGATGTACTAAGTGCTACTCCATAATCCAGTACACTCCCATTATCTTGTGTAAGAGTAACAGTTGTATTTCCAACTCCATTAGCTAATGTAATGGTTTTAGATACACTTTCGTATCCCGCTGCACAATCAGCGCTATCAATATATGCATTTATATTAAAATCAGTTGGAACATTACTCCAAACAGTTGGTGGAGGTGAATCTGTAGACACAGTTACAGTTGAACTATACGGTCCTGTTTGTTCATCATTATACCCTTGAACCTTAAATGTATATGCTGTGGTATGAGCTAGGTCAGCTCCAAAAATTGCAGCCATTGATTTAGTAGTTGAATAAGATGTTGATTGTGTTACAGTCCATGTTGCTGTGGAGTTTCCACCAATTGCTACACTTGAATGTACCCTAATACTTCTTGCTACCTCGGTATTACTTGAAGGAATTGTTAAATCTATATCAGTTTCACCATCGGCTGCGGCAGTTGGTGTTGCTAATGTATTAGGAACTATACTTCTTATATCGTCAATTTCTCCTCTTGGTAAAGTATCGCCTTTGATTTTGAAACAATATGATCCAGCTTTAAAATATTTATAATTACCATCAAATTTATGAGCGGGTTCTAAATCTTCATCGTCATATAGAACGACTCCATCTGCAAGTGTTCCTGTGATTGCGTAAAGAGTTTCAGTAATATTAGTGTTACTACCATCTGCAGTTGTATCCGCTGCAGATATTAAAGTATCATATCCTATTATACCTGCATTCCAAAATATTTCCTGACCGTATACAGTATATGATGAAACTCCATCTATATCAAATGTTGCTGAAGTAGCTTCATAAGAAGCTTGATTTTCATCATCATATGCTATTGACTTAAAATAATATCCCGTTGCTACACCTGAAATCGTTCCCCATGTATGGTTATAATTAGCAGTTCCTCCCGCAGATCCCTGTCCTATAGAGTTCCCATAAATAGTCTGTGTACTTCCAACTTGATTATTACTACTGTTAAATAATTTTATATCCAACTTATCTACCATTGTAGTGAGTGCAAATCCCTGCCATCCAGTATTTACAGTTAAACTTGTCGAAGTATACCATGTAGGAGTAGCTCCAGTAACACTAACAAGCGTAACTTCTGGAGCATAATTTACAGTAATTGTTGCAGTTCCACCTGAAATATTGTTTTGACCACTTAATCCAGATACCGTCAGGTTTATAGTTTTTGTACCCACCGATGTAGAAGTAAGAACTGCAGTAGTATGAGAAATAACACTACTACCATCACCTTGAGTACTGTTTGTTATTGAGCAGTGTGAGTTAGTAGAATAAACATACTTACTAACATTATCAGTTGCGGGTTGCGGCGTTGAAAAACTTACTGATCCTGCAGTTGTTATTGTTGCTGATGATGGGGTTATTTGGTTTTTTGAAGTTGTCAACGTAGGATAAATTAAAAATCTTCGTGCAGTATTATAATTACTATATTCAGTTGTTAACCCGTCTTGAGCAAAATTTTTGGCTCTAACTCTATAATAAAATGGACCGTATGTAGAAGTTGAACCAGCAGTAAGATTATAAGACGTTCCAGTTTGAGTTGCTAAAGTTGTGTTATAACTACCATCAGAATCACCATCCGATTTTTCAAGAATATACTGATATACATAAGAACTTGCTGCCCAACTCATAACAAGTGAAGTATTATATCCACCGGCAGTATCTTGGAATGCTCCAGGTGTTGTTGGTGCAGTATCTAAAACATTTATTGTACTTACTGCTGTTGTTGACGGGAGAGTATCAGCAGCATCTTGTACTCTTACATTATATCTTCCCACATTACTTCTTCCAACATCAACTATTGCTGCACTATAAGATCGTCCTTCTGAAGTATTTGCAGAAGTTAAAGAATCATAAGCATTTGCTTGTTGAATATTAGTAGTATAAGAGGTATTATTAGCCATTAAATATATGTCCACCAATGCTACATTTATAGAAGTCCAACCTACAGTAATTGAAGTGGCTCCTCGTCTATAATCACCTGATGTGGGTGTTACTGAAGTTATATTTTGTTGTGTATATGCCACATAAGTTACATTAGCACTAGCTTGAGTTGAAGTTGTATCAACTGAACCAATCGCGTGACCTGAAACCGTTAGGTTAAATGTTTTTGTTCCAGATGCTCCCGAGAAATTCATTGTTACGGTTGAATCTCCAGTTCCACCACCACCAACAGGTGTGCCAGATGGTTTTGTCCAACTATACCCTGTTCCCGATATCGTACCAGTTGTTACTGCAGTTACAGTAGTATTCGTGGTAGAAACTCCAGTTGGAGTATATCCCGAAGTATAACTACCTAACCCATAAACTGTAGAAGGACTTGGAGTTAATGAATCTATTTTCGGTCTAACAGTTAATATATCTGTTTGATTATTCACATTATTGGGTAAATAATCTGCAGTACCAGCGTAACTTATTGTATATCTTCCATTATTAGATCCTGGTGTCATCGTGGCACTATTCGTTCCACCACCAATATTGGGTGATGATGTAATTGCAACTGATGCATTAGTACCAGCTGAAACTGATGCTGCCATACCTTGAGTAGCACCTACATCTATCGTTTGATCATTAGTTGTTGAATAAGCAAGTGCTGGAGCTACTATAAATGAAGAACCCACCGTGGCACTTCCACCATGATGTGCTTTTGGATAATATGTACCTGCAGAACTTATAGTGAAATTTTTACTTATGGATTCTCTTTGATATAAAGTATCAACTGCTTCAGTTGTATTAGTATATGATGTATCACCTGTACTACTATTAGTATCATATCCAATCGTAAGTGTTCCATCATATCCTTCCGAATAACAAGTAAAAGTAGCATTATTTGAACCATCTACCGATGAAACATTTATAGTCGTATCATCTATTGTTAATGAATCAATTGCATCATTATATCTTACATCTACATTAATTGCTGCAGCGCTATTATTATTTCTTGATGTTGATGGATTACCATATTGAATTAAATTTACTGGAAATAATCCTGTTCCTGTATAAGTAACTGTCGGTGTTGCGGAAGTAGATGATCCTAAAGATATTGCTGAATTATCTCCATTTGATGCATTTGAAAATGTCCATGCTCTGCTTGTTACTGTTCCTGCTGAAGTTGATAGTCCAAAAGTTATTGCGTTTGTTTCACTTGAAGCATCTAAAGTTTGAACTGATACAGCATTAATTGTTGTTCCAGCTATTTGGTCGAAATGATCTATACTTGAACTAACTGCATTTGTATATGTACCAGTAGTTACAAATGGATAATATTTATCAGTTGCTTCTGCAATATTGGGAATTGTACCTAAAGTAACATATTTTGTTGCTCCGCTGCCATCAAAATCTAAAGTTTCAGAAATTACTATACTATTATCACTTACAAGTTTTAATCCAGCAGTATAATTATCCGTTGTTCCATCATCTACATCCCAATAAATTCTTGCTCCAGTCTCACCATCAACATATTCCCCTACTGTAGTAGTACTTAATTTTGCAACAACTTCAGAAAAAACAGAATTAGGATAATTAGCACCACCAAATTCTGAAATAGCATATGGTTCTGAATTTAAATTAGCTCTTGAAGTTCCCGTAGGCCCAACCGCTCCTATTGCAAAAAATTCAGATTCTTGTTTTAAAGAAATATTTGCTTTACTAGCTGAACTTCGGTTATCTGGTAAAGCTCCAAAGTTAATTTCATTTCCAGAGGTTGGCAGAGCCATTATGTTACCTCAAGTTTTTTCTTTAACTCATCAATCTGCTTTTGTTGTTCTTGAACTGCACCAATTAGATATGTTGTAAGTTTAGCATAATCTACAACTTTATGAGTATCGCCATCTAAAAATTCTTTTGTACCACCTATAGATATTGTATCTTGCACTATCATCGGAATGACTGATTCTACTTCTTGTGCAATCAAACCTACATCATCTTGTTTATCTCGTATTTTCCAAGTAAATGAAGATGGTTTTAATTCTAATACTTTATCTAAATTATTTTCTAATGCTTTTATATTTTCTTTTAATCGTATATCTGATGCAACCGTTGATGAATATGCAGTTATATCATTATCTGCGTGAAAATGACCAGTAGCTCCAAATCTAAATTCTTCTGTACCTGCCAAGGAAACACCAATTTCACCGAGTGTGCTCACCATAAATATACCAGTATCTCTATCACTTACAAACCCATACGCTGGTTCTGAAGCTGAACCAGAACCAATAATTATATTACCACCATTTTCAGTTGCATAAAGTGCAAGATTCCTATTACTGCCGGCTGCACCAGAAACCCCTTCACTCATAAATGATGCTGCTATAGCCGTTGTACTTGTTACACCAGAAACCTTAACTCCAGTAGCTGTGAGAGCAGAATATACACTCCCCACAGTAACTCCACTTGCATATCCAACTCCTGTGTTACGTGCTGATGCTGAAACTGCTGTAGTAGATCCTCCAGCAGTACTAATAACACTTCCACTTATATGAAATTGTGCTAATTTTTGAGAAGTTCCACTATAAGAAAGAGAATCATCTTGTCGAGCATTCATATATAATTTACCACCTTCAAATGAAGAAGTAGTATAAACATCATCCCATTGTTCTTCTATAGCACCATTCATAGACAATCTACCCGCAGTCATATCTTGTATAGCCGCCTTTTCACTCCTTAGTATTGCGTTTCCACCAGATTGAACATATGAAGTTTGTTCGGTTCGAGTAAGTAATCGCATTCTCTGATTATTATCACTATTATAGAATGCTAACTCACCACTTGAACCCGCTATTTCAACTCGTTGTCCTGATGCAGTACCTACTCTTACTTTACCACTACCGGCTGAATCTATTAATACTGTACCACCGCCTGCCGTTAATGCATCTGCACCAATTGTCCATCCACCAATTTCACCATCAGAAGCATTTACTGAACCTGATGTATAAAGTCCAGCACTTGAGGCTGATACAAAAACTTCACTTCCTCGTTTCAATTCAAACTTATTACTTTGTATTTTAATATGTTCTGAAGATTGATCTCCTATATAAGTAGTTCCTGCGAATCTTGCTACTTGATTATTACTTGTATCATAAACATCTAAACCACTAGCACCAACATTAACCATTTGTTTGCTAGATTCATAAATTTTCACCCCCGTATCTGTAACTTCAACTCTATCAGCACTAGATGCCCCATACATACTTGAAGTTGTTGCTGTTATATAACTACCAGTAACATTATTAGCAATTATTGTTACTCCATCATCAGATACGGTTAATCTTTCAGCTTTATCACTTGCACCATAAATTTCAACTCCTGTAGTATCAAAGAATGAACCTGTAACTCCGCCGCTTACAATATCAATACTTCCACCACCGACTTCTACATAAGAAGTATTATCTTCCCCATCAAAAATCTTTGTTGTTGAACCATATGTTGCTAATGTTTTATTTGAGGCTGCATTCTTTAAAGTCATTCCATCAGAACTTAGAATGACTTGTTTTTGCATTGATTGAGAAGCGGCACTTAACGAGGCAGATGTTTCATTACCCGAACCACTAATTGATGCCGCAGTTACTCCAGCTAAATCACCAGTACTAATAGTAATATCACCGTCAATTGTAACTGCTCCACCTGCGGTTACACTAAATTTCTTATCACCAGTTGTACCAATACTCATAGAACCATCAGCATCAACTCTAAGAGCAGATTTAGTAGCAGAATCTATACCAACCCTCATAGTTGGACCAAAGTTAGCTACATTAGTAGAAGCACTAACAACATTTAAACCAGTACTTGTTACTGTAGCGTAAGTATTCGCATCATTTCCATAAGCAGTTACACCCGCTGCTTGTAATTGTAACTTTGTATTAGCCTCACTTGTTCCATCGAAAAATTTAGTAGTAGTTCCAAAAGTTGCCAATGGAAAATCAGGGGTTTGTCCTGATGAAGATATTGCCATTCCAGTATCAGTAAGAACAATTTGAGTTTCCATCGTATCAATGTTTGTTTGTGCTGCAGCCGCACTTGCTGAAGCTGCATTTATACCATCCTCCGCTGAAGATGAATTTGCATTTATTGTTGAAGCAGCCGATGCTGAAAACTCATTAGCCGAACCACTAATTGATGCCGCAGTTACTCCAGCTAAAGCACCAGTACTAATAGTAATATCACCTGTTATACCTAAACTACTTCCATCCCAAGTTAATTTATCACCTAAACTAAAACTACTACCACTATCTATATAAAACCCCGTATTTGAAGTTCCATATTCTCCAGCCCCAGTATAAAGTGCATTATCACTTACAGTTATTCCACCAATAAATCCACCTGATGCAGTAATTACACCTTCAATTTTTGCACCACTTGCAATAAGAACACCAGAAGATGATACTGCAAAATTAGTTCCAAATCTTACATAATAATTTGAACCTGGAGTAAAGTCCATATAATACCCAGTAAGATCATTATTATCACCAGTTTTATAAATTCTTGAACTATCAGCATCTAAAGTTATATTACTTCCACTAATAAGTCCATTATTTAAAATATTCCAACTACCAATATAACCTTCATTAGCTCTAATACTTCCACTAAGAAATACATTTTCTGCTGATAATCCGAATCCTGGACTTGATTCATTATGTACTGCAGCAGTACTTGCTAATCCACTTAAATCTCCAAACCTTGCTCTCCTTAAAAATCCACCACTTCCAGATTCAATTACATCTATATATGGTGTTTCAGTATCGGTTGGGTCTGCATTTATATGTATAAATCCTGTTTGAGGGCGTCCAAAACTTATAATAACTTGTCCATCATCATATGATGCTGATACAGAAGCGGCTCCACCAAAATTACCTATTGAACCTGTTACACTACCTTGTAATTCTCTTGTTACTGTAATTGCATTTATAAACCCAGTAGTATTTCCAGTTTGATCTGACGCAGAATACGCTGCATTAAGTCTCATAAACTCTGAACTAAATCCTGTATCTCCTACTTTCTTAACAAATAATAATTCTCCTTGTTGAAATCCAGCTGAATTAACCAATGGAATTGTTGTAGCACTAGCGCTAACACTACCACTTATAGTTGTTGCATTACTAACAAGTAATTGTCCACCAACTGCGTTTACAGTTTGTTTTTCAAATGTTGTTGTAGCAAGAGTACCACGAACATAAACATTACTAAATTCTGCAAATCCATCGCTATCAATAGTCCACCCAGATGCCTTCTTTGCATAATCTCTTGTTCTAATTGAACCAGTACTACTTAATATAATATTAGATGAACCTAAACTATTTTGCTCTATTCCCCAACCACCAATATTACCAGCAGTACCACTTATATGTCCATCTGCTTTTACTTGAAAGTTTGAAGCGCTTATAAATAGTCCAGAATCGGTTGATGAATTTTCATCAGCATTTCCTCTTATATAAAAAGTATCTCCTGATAATTTTTCTCTACCAATATTAAATCCACCAATCTTACCTGTTTGCGCTTCGATATTTCCTTTTACAACAACATCTCCACTTGAGGATAAATGAAAGTTAGATGAACTAATTTCTATATTTCCACCACTACCACTTACATATTGTTCTTCACTACCTAAGAAAAATGATTTTGCTTTTACCTCAAAAACACTTGGACTTGTTCTAAATTTAAGAGATCCCTCATCTCCACCAGCATGCAATTCTAAACCTAAACCATCATAATTTTCACTTGCACCTATAGCAGTTCCAACACTACCACTAAACATTAATATACCAGAAGGACCTTCTCCTGTAGTTGCCCGCTTAAATCCCTCATATGATTTTGTTCTAAAATATGCTGATGATTGTCCACTTATCTCAAATCCTTGTCCCTCACCAAGACTATTATTAATAGTTAAAGTTCCTGGTAAAATATTATCCGTTCCTGAAAATACTGTATTACTTCCTTGAAATTGTTCAGCATTTGCTGAAAATGTTTCCATCTGAGCTTGCTTACCATCTTTAGTAAAATATTCTACTTTAAACAATAACCTTTGAGGTCTTTGACTTAACAATGGAGTATCAGTTGTTATTATTACATTATTTGGATTAAACCCTGATTCTCTAGCTTGCTTTAAAGATATTTCACTAATATACCATTTACCTGAAGGAGCTACGAACTGTATAATTGGACGAGCTGTTGATTCTAATACAAAATTTTGATAAACCATTTTTGGAAATGTAATATTAGCATCCACCCCTTTATCATCAGGATTTAAAGAACCAATAAAATATCCCCATGGGGTAGATTTAAACTCTTCGCCTATTTTTTTAGGTTTAACTCCTGAACCAGATACGTAAACTTTTAATTCTGCTCTATCTTGATCTACTAAATTTTCATCTATTCTTACTTGTGTTGTTGCTTTTATAGGATGTGCATTAAATGATAAACTATATTCTACATCTCTTATAATTAAAGGTCTATTTTCTCCAACTATATTGCCTTTTCCAGCTATATCTTTTGTTCTTGATGTATTTAACCAAAAAGCAACATTATCATTTTCACTATAGTTTGAACCAGAAATAACTACTGCATCGTGAATATGACTTATAGTTGCTCTATCAAATCCTCCAACTGGTCCACTACCGACTACTGCTCCTGAATAATATCCAGCATTTGTTCCTTGAGAGCCAGTCCAATATGTATCTACTATTGATCGGGTCGGGAAATACCCTTTCATCAAATTACCCTTTAATGATAAATCATCTATCAATTCTTCACGAGATTCTAAAATTCTTTCTGTTAATGGTATAAACTCAGTATCATTTGTTGTTCTATAATAAACTTTAGCTCTATAAACATCTCCTGAAAGTGTTCTTAAATTGGCAAGTTTAATTGTAGATTTAGATATATAATTTATTTCATTATAATCAAATTCTACAGTTTCATTAAAGCTCATAGTAAATGGAGATGGACCTAAATCAGGAATTTCTAATAACTGATATGCTAAACTCTCTACAGAATTATTAAATATTATAGGCTTTGATGACGGTATTATAGTATGACCTTTAGTTTTACCTATAGTAAATTCATATGGTAAGTTTTGAGATACTAATTTAGAAACAGAATACCTGCTTTTGCTTGCGAATTCTCCCAGTTCGAATCTATCAACTTTTACTTTTGCTCCTTCTAAATAAGATCCAACTTCTCTACCCGACCCATCCGGGTGCGGGTGCCCGTGCATACTACCACTCGGTAAAAATATTTTATAGTCATATACTGCAGGACTTGCTGCAGTCATGGAAGAATCATTTCTACCAGAAGCATTATCATCATAGTTACCATCATTATAGCTACTTCCACCGCCACCACCACCACCTTTGTTACCTTTATTTGTTTGAGCATCACTATGTTGCGTATCATCATATGTATCTTCTTCAGAAGTATTTGCGTTTGCCTTTAGTGATTCAATCTCCGTATCTATACAAGTAATATTATAATATGCGGTATTACTACTTACACCTGGGGCACCAACTGTTAAACCAATTGCTTTAAAGTCTACATCATCCGCAATAAATTGAGTACTCCTTCCATTTCCAATTACATAAATCTCATCATAATTGGTATCGTGTAAACTCCAAGTATAAGAAGTTAACCTAACTCTATTCGTACTATAGTATTGTCTGTTTGCTGTTGTTCTTAAATCGTGCAGTCCAATTGCAAGAGACGCCGTTGCTTCGTGAATTGTTTCTAAATCATCAATCATTATATCGGTATCAGCTAATACTGGAACTGCTGCCCCTACTACATCAACAAATAAAGAACTGCTCGTACTAGATTTACCATTTGAATCTTTAACAACTACACTTGCAGTATAAGCACCAGATGCACCATATGCATGTGTTAAAGAAGTAGTAGATTCATCATTACCATCAAATGATACCCCTCCAGTTATACCATCACCATATTCCACAAAATCACTCGTAGCATCTCCCCAAGCAATTGACATCTCGTCAATATACTTTTCACTCTCTGTAGTTGAACTTGCAGAAACAATAAGTGTAAACGCTTGACTTGCAGTAACTGCGGTTGAACCTGAAATAGATGTTATAAGTGGTACTGCTGTATTTACAGTTATCGGTTGTCCCTTAAATTCTTTTGTACCACCAGACCAATTAGCTACAATTCTGGGTTTAAAATTTCCTTGAGTTGAATATGTAGCAGTTGTAGTTTGTCCTGAAGCACTCATTTCTACTTCACTAACTCCAGTAAATAATTTTTGACTGGTTGGACTTCCTTCACCATCTTCAGTAAATGTAACTGTAAGTGGTGCCGTTCCAGATGTTACATTTGAAGTTACATGAGGTCTTGGTGTAACTGCATTACTAACACTTTGTTTTATAACTGTATTTGATTTTCTTCCTGCTGTATCAACTACATAATGTTCAATATCAAAATTGCCCCCTGCACCATATGATGCAGAAACTGCTGACCCTGTTACTGATGTTGGGAATAGTTGAAATCCATCCCAATAAATTGTTTTGCCGCTTGAATTTTTTGCTCCAACTCTAAATGAAGCATATTTTGTTCCTGGATGTAAAAATCTACTATGTACACTAAGTTTTGTCCAATCACTACTATTGATTTTAATTAGATCACCTACTACTATATTTTGATGTACATCTCCTTCTTCACCAATTGTTTCATAGTTTGCATCTAATCCATACAATGACAAATAAGCAAATGTATTCTCAGAATCAGCTTTGGCATAAGCACTAACTGTAAATCCATCCGATTGAGTTGCTGGTGCGAGTGCAGCAGTACTACTTCCTCTATAATGTCCAAAATAGCTATCAGCTGCATTTGAAACTTGTGCTATAGCATTTGAACCACTATATGCTACTGAAGATTGTCTGGTTACACTTGCATTACCTACAGAATATCCGTCCCAAAATCCACTTAAAGCACTTCCAAATATATTATTAGGTGCATAATTTATAAATTGACTACCAGTTATTTGTGCTTTTTCAAAATACCAATGGAATTTATCAAGACTTAAACCAGTACCAACTGTTGCACTTGAAGTAACATTAAAATTTACATCTGTATTAACTAATGAGTTTGATTGAGAAAAATCTGCTACTGCCGGCGTTGGGTGAACTTTTACAGTTTGAGCAGTACTATTAGTTTGAGTATTATAATTATTTCCTACAGTATGAGTAACTGTATAATCTCCACTTTCACTATATTCATGTATTACTCTTTTACCTGCGGAACCTGTAACTACTAAACTTCTACCATCTCCAAAATCCCATTGAAATGTTGTATCATCAATATTATCATCAGGATTTGAAGCATCATCTGCACTAGCAGAATATATACTTCTATCTGTGAATCTAAATCTTGCTTTTGTAAAAAGTGGGTTTGTAGAAGTTTCTAAACTTCCAGTTAAATATTGTGCTTCTCCTGATTGTGCTTCGTTTAAAACACCATTAGATACAAACATACCAGCTTTTGGTGTAGCAGGTGGTGATACCGTAACTATAACGTTATCTTTAGCCCCACCACCAAACGGTGAATTTCCAGTAGCTCTAACAGTATACGTCTGAGCTTTAGTATATGTATGAGAGCCATTAGTAGTTTGTGGATCAAAACTATCAGTTGTAGAATCTCCCCATTCATATTCTACATTATTTATCGGTCCTACTGCATCTGCTATTAAATCAACTGTAAATTTGTTATTTCTTAAAACTCCAGTAGGTTTTGTATTATTAATAAATCGAAGTTCTAAATCAGAATGTGCTATTAAATTTGGATTTAAAAATTGTCGGACTCCAGCAGGTATTCGTGATCCAGAAAGACTTCCGCTCACTAAAACATTTACTTCTTTTTGTCCTGTTTTAGGTATTACTTCTTGTAATATTGTTTCAGATATTGATAACTTTGGAGCTCTTAAAAATAAAATCTTTTCGTTATTCGGAGATGATGGATCTATCATTATTTCCATTTGATAACGAACATTATATACATCTTGAAATTCTTCTGGAATAACTAATCCATCATTCTGTTCTGGATTTGGATTTATTTCACCAAGTAATGTTAAAGTTGCTATTCCAGGAGTAACATCTTCATATACTTCTATACTTAATCTTCTTGAAGTACCTTCTAAATAATTTCGTATTGGATTTACATATACGGTTTTACCAGTTATATCAATTAATTCAAATAATATATCTGTTTCTCTTTTTAGCGCGGGAGAACCATCAATTAATATAGATGATCTACCAGTAGGTATAATATCTGGAGCATCAAGGATTTTAAAATATTTATTATCTGTATCCTCAATAAATACTTGAACTTGATCTAAATTCTGTTTTTTAACTGTTTTCTTGAATAATGCCATTTAAATAGTTGTCCCATTTCATTTATAATAAATATTAAAACTTTATTATAAGTATATTTATAGTGTGTATAATGGATGTATAAATGAAAAAAAGATATAATTTTACGTTAGATGAGTCTGTAAAGACTATTTTGGAGCGTTTTGCTAAAGAAAATTTTACTACAATGTCTGCAGTATTAACTTCTTTAATTTTGGAATTACAATCAAAAAAGATTGTTTATGGTAATAAATTACCTTCTAAGAGGATTTCCCAAAACTAATATTGCTGTATCCATGTTCTTTCTTTATTTCTAATAAAGTATCTACAGCATCTCTCATAGATTCTATATGTGATACAATAACAACAAATTGAAATTGAGATTTTAAATATTGAAAAAAACTATAAACAGAATTTAAATTTTCACTATCCATAGTTCCAAATCCCTCATCTATAGCGAGAAAATTACCTCTTGGTAAATTACAAACATTAATTAACCCTACTCTAAGAGCTAATGATGATATAAATTTTTCCATACCACTTGATAATTCTAAAGGCCACACATTATCTTCATCATACACAATATAGTTATTAATACTCTTACCATCCATTTTAAATATAATGCTGAAATCAACAATCTGTGATAATATATTATTAACTTCCCCTTCAATAGTCGGTAGTGCATCTTGTATTAAATTATATGGAACTCCATCTCTACTTACCGCTTGTAAATAATAATGATACGCTCCTATCGTATCCTCTAATTCTTCCATTTTAGTAATATTATCAAACAATGTTTTTATTTGTGTTTCTAAAATAGCTACTGTTTTTCCCCTATTATATTTTTTAGCAGTATGATCTTTTATCTTAGAATCTACCACTTGTATTTCTGATTCTACTAACTCTATTTTAGATAAAATATCTTTATTAAATTTTATAGATTTTTCTTGTCTTTCAAACTTTGTTATATCTTTTAAAACATATTGTTTACTTTGTTTAACATTCTTACCTTTTTCAATAATAACATCTTTTTGATGGTGTACTGATTCTAATTTTGCTTCTTCTTCAAATATACTTTTAGTAATAATATCATATTTAGATTGTATTTCAGTATACTCTTTGACTACTTTTCGTAAATCTCCAGCCTCTTTTATATATTGAGTTTGTAAATGTTTATTATGTGTTATAGTATCTATTGCATTTTTAGCATCTTTTACAAATGGATTAGTTAAACAAGCTTCACACGTTTCATTCCATTCCCAACTCTGTAATTTATCTATAGCTTTTTGTTCTACATCTATTTGATTTTCTAATGTTAATAACAATTTTTCATAATTTTCTAAGTCTCGTTTTTTATTGCCAACTTCTTCAATATCTAATTTTTTTATTTTTTTATTTTTTAAAGTATCCAATAATTCTTTTGTATTAACTATAGATTTTTCTAATGAAATATATTGATCTCTTAATATACCTGTTTCATCTTTTAATATATTTAATTCTTCTTTTAATTTTTCAATATCTTTTACATCTTCTATTGGTTTTAATTTAGAAGTAAATTCTTTTTTAGATTCTTCAAACTTTTCCTTTTGTTCTTCATACTCACTTAACTTTTCATCAATTAACTTCAGATCAATTTTATTAGATTTCAATTGACTTCTAGCTTCAGTTAATTCATCTTCATAATTAGATTGTTGAAAGTTTTTTAGTAAAACAGATTCTTCTTTAACTCTCTCACTTGCCATTTGATATAATTTATCAAACACCCCAATACCCATAAATTGAGCTAATAATTCTTTCTTTTCTTTCTGAGTTTTATCTATGAATACTCCTGATGAATTATTTTGAGTAGACAATGTAGTTAAAATAAAATCGTCATATGTTCCTAATACTCTACGAATATTATTGTTTGTAGTTCTCCTTTGATCACCATTCATAGAAACCATTTGTTGTAACTCTGTATCCCAACGTTCAAAGTTAACATCTACTTTAACATGCCCATTTAAAAGTCGTTTTCCTTTTCTTTCAACATAATAATCTGTTCCATCTATTTCTATATTAAGTTTACATCTAAAATCTGATTTTTTATTGTTCAATATCATATCAGCTTTAAATGCTCTACTACAAGTATCAAATAAACAAAAAGATAGTGCATCTAATAATGATGATTTACCACTTGCATTTGGAGCAAAAATTCCTATTATACCACTTAATCTAGTAAAATCAACTATATTAGTTTTACCATAAGAAAACATATTATCAAATTCAAACTTTTTAATTTTCCAATTAATATTCCTTTGAATATCTTCTTCTGGTAAAATTTGATTTAACTCATTATTTATTTCTTGTAATTGTATTTCAAGATTATCATCTATAAAAAATTCTTTTTTAATATAATCTAATATTAATTTATTTTGATAATCTACGTTAGATACATCTCCTATACTAATCTTTTTAGCTTCATCTCCTAAATTAATAACACTATCTACTTTATAAAGTTTACTCTCTGTTAATTTAGGATATTTATCTTTAACAATAGAAAGCACTTTTTTTATTTGAGTTTCAGTTGTATTTTTACATCGTAACCGTAACCTTCCTTTCTCTGGAAGGGCATCCCAATCTTTTGGTAAATTTCCATCAATAATATCAAGAGTAGCATATCCATAATCATTTGGTATTTCAATATGTTCAAACTTTCTATTCTTCACATCCCATACAGATACTCCGTGCCCATACACCGCTTCACCATAATTTTGTTGAACAAGACTACCACAATATCTTACGTGGGGCTTTTTATTAACATTATCATATTCTTGTAATGTTTGCATTTTATGAATATCCCCAAGCAAAACCATATCATATCCATCCATACTTTCTAATTTAACTTTAGATGGTAACTTAAATCCTAAATCTGTAGCTGATTGATCAACAGTACCGTGATATAATAATACTTTAGTATCTCCTTCTACATCTTTTGCTTGAATATAATTCTCTTCTGTATCCCAAACATCCCATACTACAAATGTTATATCTGCAAAATTATAAACACCACTATCTTTAAAATAATATAAATTTGGATGATTAAGATTCTCTACAATTGGTGTAAGAACATCAAGCCTATGTGTATTATTTAAATTACAGTCGTGGTTTCCTGCTATAATAATAGTTGGAACAATATCAGAAAGATTTTTGAATAATCTTGATAATTGATCTACCAATTCTGGCGACATTTCAGTTTTACTATGTGCGATATCACCGCCTATATAAACTACACTATCTTCAGGATTCTTTTTTATTATTTCATATAATTTATTAAACACATCTTCAAATTCGGAATGACGATGCAGATTTCGTATTTGTATGTCCGATATATGATATATTCTTTTTACTGCATTTAAATTAGTTTTTATAATATGTTTTTGATTTTTCAAACTTCTTACCTTTTAATTTTGATTGAATAACATCAGAAAATGTTAGCTCTTTTGTGCTTTCTATTTTTTCTGTCATTTTGTCATAACCTACCTCATTTGGATCCTTATCCTCTAAAGATACTAGTCTAACTTGTATACCATATGATTTTAACTTAGTACTTATCTTTAATGCATCTGGTTGAGCATCACTATCAAGTATAATATATACATCTTTTACTTTTTTATTTAATAAAGTCAACATCAATTTTTTTGGGATTGTTTTACCTAATAATGGAATAGCATTTCTTTTTACTGTCATAGCATCAAATACACCTTCACATAATATTATTGGTTCATCCCAATTTATAAATAATTCAAAACAAATTATATTTTTACTTATCGTGGGATTTTTATACTTCATACCACCACCATAGATATCTCGTGCTATAAAATAATTTAACTTACCATGTTTATCATAAGATGGTATTATAATTCTATTACTATAAATTCCACTTTCACAATAACCTATACCATATCTTACTATGATATCTTTAGTAAATCCTCGCTCCTTTAAAAAATTATAACATCTCTTTTCTATGGGTGTGCTGAAATGAATATGATTTAGTCTTTTAAATTCTTTAGGTAACGAAACTAATTTTTTTACATCTTTTTCTGATTTTTGATCATAATAATAATCTTCTTGCTCATTTAAATATTCTTTTAAATCGCTCCAACTATTCTCACTTACACCTACAGCTTTAAATAATTGATAAAAATTATGACCACCTTGATTAGAAACCCAACAATGCCATTTTTGGTTTTTTATATTTATTTGTAATTTAGGCTTATAATGAGAAATAAACGGAGACCAAAACATATACTCATTTTGTTTTCTTAATTTTGTATGGGTAGAACCTAATGCCTTTGACAAAATATTCAATATAATATTATTCATCTAATAATTGTAATAACTCCTCAAATTCTAAAACAGCATATGTTTTAGAACGATTTCTTTTAAAAATAACTAATGGTATATGATTACCACTATTACCTTCAGCTTGATCTAATGCTTCCCAGATATTAATTTTTTCTTGATTTTTACATTCTACACTAAATGGAAATAATCTACGGGCTGCAGGGGATAATAGAATATCTTCGCCGGAATCGCCCATTGTTATAGAACGGACATCATCTGGTTCTAAAGAATCGAATTTTTCAAGAATTATATCTCGAACTTTATTTTGGAGGCGTTTGCCCTTATTCTTTGCACTACGTGGTTTCATAACATAATACTAAATATAACCTAATTTGAGCTAATTAAAATTTATTTTTCCATTTACTATACTCTTTAATAGCCCATTTTTCTGCAATTTCCTCAAATTTATTATCATCGTGAAAATCTTTACCTTTATTCACAGCAATATTGCCTGCTTGTTGATATGCCTTTTCGTATTTCTTTTTACCCATTTTTTTAGCATCTATAGCATGCTTAATCTCATGTAAAATTGTTATAATAAGTTCTTTAACTGTAGAATAACTACTTCTTAAACGTATTGTATCTGTCATCCAATTATAATCTGCTTGATTAGAACTTGCTCCAAATTTTATTTTAGATTTTAAATTATAGTATTTTACTAAATCTGATGCAATAAGTTGAAAATCTGCTCTTTCTAATAATATTCTTTTAAACATCAAACCTCACCACAAAATTTAACAATAACTCATCATCATTTTTAATCGGGTGTGCTAATTTACCAATAGCCATTAATTCACTTTTATCATTATATAACCCAATAGAAGTAACATATGGATTAAATAAACTGCCTGTTGCTAAATCAATAGATTCTGAAGCGGCTGTGTATGATCCTGATAAAGAGCCTGTTCCATTAGTAGGATTATCTCCTGGAGGAAAAAATTTACTAATAAAAGATGTAGGAAGTCCACTTGGAAGTGTGTGTCTACCACCTCTATCTTTAGCTATACTAATATTAGTAGTACTATTAAACTCTCCACGATCCACCGTACAGTTATATTCATATTCATAATGTGTTTGAGTTGCTTTAAAATCAATTTCAAATCCATCACTACCAGTAGCAGAACCAACTACTGAATATGAACCTGTATCTGTTATAGCTACAATTCCGTGTGAATAAAAAATATTACCTACAGAACCCGTAGTTCCTGCTGCGAATGATGCTGAATTTGCATTATCATAAATATTTCCAAACCCATCATCTTTTAATGTAAATGTTGTTGCACCACCATTATCAGTAATTGTTACTGAGCCTGGTTTTACTTCTTCTCCAAAAAATTGTTGTGGTATTGTTAATATTTGAGCAGAACCATGTAACGTCATTTTCTTATTTGCTACATTGTTAATACCAAAAGAATTCCAGGGTTCATCTTTTTTAGAATAATATAACCGATTTATTGTAAACCAACTTGGAATTGCATAATATGTTGCAAAAGGTGTATTATCAGCCGAAACAGATCCACTATAATAACTTGAAGAGACAGCTGATGAGGAACTAAATAAATGTGCAGAACTACTATTAGCGCTAAAACCAAAAACACCACTCCCACTATCCATATCAGTTAACGAGAATGATTTGTGGGTTTTAAACGATTCTACAGAAGTATCGCCATCTTGAAAATTCTTATACATTAAAAAGCTCCGTTAAAAATCGAGCTTCACTTTTACAATAGCTTCCCTAGAAAATGATTTCAATAAAGGTTTAGATAATTTTGCAACTGCTAACAATTCATTAGAATCATTATACATTCCTACGGTTGTCATATAAACCTTAGGATCATTTTGCATAGATGATACTGTTAGTGAGCCATCAGATTGAGTAAAAAATGTAGGATTAGTACTAAAATTATATTTCTTATTAGTTAATCTACAAAAATAATGTGTAGTACTTAATTGCTCTTCCCGTCTAGCTACAAAATAAGAACTTGCAGAAACGGAATTATATAATTTACCCGTATTATTATGAGCAGCATTTGATGCAGTATTAGTAGCTAATGCAAGATATCCTTGATCAAGTTTTTGCCCATTTAAAATCATAATACCCATATCAGGATAAAATAATCCATACGCACCATCAGTTGTTTCACTTGCTGCCGCTGTGTCTGTTACTGCTGTGCCACTTGCTATTGAACCACTTACTACATTAAAAACTCTACCGCCCTGAGAAACTGTTGGATCAGTTGTAGCACCACTATCATCAATCAATTTTACAGTTCCTGCACTGCTACTTAAATGTAATTCCCAGTTCCCTGGATCCACTTTTTCACGCATCCTAGCTCTAGCCATAGAAATAGCGTAAATGTGTTTTATATCTTTAGATGGAGAAAAAGTAAACTTAGTATCATTCGGTGCAAGAAGTAAATTTCTAAATTGAGAATAAACAGCTGCCGATGGTCTATCTGTATATGAAGTTCCTAATATCCCAGCACTTCCACTACCATCTAAATGTCCAAACGCCATTGAAAACTGAACCTCTGCTTCGCTATCTGAAGAAGGATTGGTTTTATAAACATCGTAAAAATATTTTCCCGAACTTCCACTTTGTGTAGAAGAAGTGTGCATTGTTTGAAGCGTTCCAATACCCCCCGACCATAAACCAGAACTAATAGTTTGATTAATATCGGTTATTATATCTTCTTCTGTATTAAATACTGTATATATTTCAGCCATTTTCTAACTCCTAACTATTTGCACTTACAGTTACACTAATTGTTTGAGATGCTCCAGAATCATTCCCAAAAATAGTCAACTGTGTTGTAATTGCTGATGTAGTTGCTTTGGATACTATATTAACAACTTTACCTATTACTGTAGTACTTCTCTTCCTATCAGCATCACTAAGGAATACTGGAACAGTTCCACCTCGTTGTTCAACCCCACCACCTGCAGATACAAACAAATCTGCTGCATCCGAATTATGTAATATAAATGTATATCCACCTTTTCCATCATTACCATTAGTTGTTGCTGGTGATATAATCTGTTGTTCATTTGCGGTTGTAAATGTTAATGCTGAACTTGCCAACTTAATAACAGGTAATTTAACTGTATTTTTTGGTAAAGTAACAAGTTTGTATCTCATTATCTGATTCTCATCTGGAATAGCCTCAAGTAACGGCATATTTTCTATAGCCGCTCCATATGAATTAGTTCCATCTGGGTGAGAAACATCATAGAGACCATAATCAATTTCATCATCTCCTAATGCAAATTTTGTAATTTTAAATTCATTATTTCCACGTGCCAATAATTCTCTACCTTTTTTGGTAAGAATAGCATCTATGGTTTGCGTGGTATTATCTAAAAATCCCATTATTTACTCCTAAGTATATTTGGTTTTCGTATATAACTGCGTTTACTCTACTATAAATATAATAATAAAATATATTATACATTAATCTATTCTCAATTGTGATTTTCCAGGATCTTGAGATACTATTCTTAGTGGAGTAGTATCCGAAGTTTCTACTGGATCAAAGTTTCCTGCATAATTATTTAACACAGTCGTAGCATTAGTCTGTTTACATCCTTCAAACATCAAATTAGCTAATGCACTAAATTGATCATATTTACTATCTATAGTGGAACGAGCTGTTGATGAAGAATAATATAAATTCAAAGATCGGCTTACTGAACTACTATAATAATATTTTGTTTCTAAATTATGTGGTGAAATAATCGAGCCAGTTATTTCTGGTTGTAAAACTTCTTCAAACACATATTCAGGACCACCGCTTGTAACTGAAGAAGATATATATGTATTTCCCCAATATCCTTTATGTGATCCTGTATAATTTAATCTGGTTAATGTTGGTATATTAAATATTTCAGTAGATCCAGAAATAATTCCTTCCTTATCATTTATACTTCCAGTTAATTTTGTAGTAACTTCTTTTGCATATATTGATGCATCTATGTGTCCTTCAAAATTTGGGGATTCAAAACTTAATCCTCTTGAAATAATATCTTTTGATCGTTCAAGAATATTTTGTTTAACTGTTAATCCAAATTCGGGCCTTGTTCTAGCTGGCAAAATATCTTTTATTTGTTTAAATATAATCTGATCAAAATACTTTATTAATCTCATATAATCCCAAAAATTATTTGGTGAACTATATTTTTGCCAATACGCATTTTTTATTTCATGTAATCTTCTATATCTTGGTTTAGGTAAATCTCTTGGATCTCCAACATATTGATGAAAATCTAAATCTGCTAAAGATCTAACAATATCCTCATCTATTACATCTGTTGGTGAGAAGAATATTCCTACTTTCGGTGAATCTTTTGGAGCTGCATCTAATAAACTTTTTTCCGATCGTTTAGAACTATATCCTGGAATATATGGTTGTAAGCCACCACCTTCAAGACTTGAGCTAATAACTCGCATCTTAACATTACTTTCTTTCTTAGGACCAATATTTGGTACTAACATTTTATCTTCATCTACTACACTAGCATAAAAATTTCCACTAAAATTCTTAGCACTACCAGTAATTGTAGTTAATGAAGTATCTCCACTTTTATCTTGTAATTGTGTATTTGCAGCTACACTCAAATCTTTATTATCATCAAACGATAATCTAAATACTAAATCAGTATACGAAGCTGAAGCATGATTTCCATTATAAGCTTTTGGTGAAGTAACGTGATTATCAAATGCCGACATTGTAAGTGGTGAATTCCAATATCTAAACTCCATCATAGAACCAGTTAAATATCCAGCTGCACCATAACCAACATTAACCTGATTAGGAGTTAACCAAGAAGTATTCAATGATTGAGAAACTGTATTAGCCCCATCTATAGACATAGAAGTTTCAGACGTATAATATATCTTACCTCTTCCTGCATCATATTTTTTAGCTGCTAATCTATATGTTACGGCTTGAGATCCACTATCAGATGCTACATATGCACCACTACCAGATTCTCTTGAAACCATAACAGACCAAAATTCACCATCATATAATGGCATAGCACTTGTAGACATTGAAACATAGCCACTTGATCCAGATAATTGAAAATCAACATGCCCAACATTATCGGTTGTACCAGAATCTTCTCTTAATTTAACTTCCCAATGTTTTGTAGATCCATTTACAGCTTCAACAAGAGTTTGACTTCCACTATTTACAGAATTAAATCTAAATTCAACTGTATCTGGTCTTCTTCCTGTATTTCCATCGTGTGCCCAAGGTACTTGAACATATTGCCCACCTCTAAAATCTAAAGATTTAGTAAACTTTCTTTTTATATTAAATGATTTTACTTGACCAGGAAGAGATGGACCACCGTATTCCCTAACATCTAAAATAGTAGCAGGGATTCCAAACATATTAACCATTCCCCGTAAAGATTTTAATGTACCTTTTGTTTTTAAGAAAAAGGGTATATTATTAATCAATCTTCTATGTATTTTTCTACCTAAATCTTTCTGGGGTTCAGCTGAATATGTTGTGAACGCAGAATCAGATCCTGATTGGTATTGCCCGTATTGATATCTTGGTAAATCTAATAAATCTGCCCCATTATACAAATCTAATCCAAAACTTTTCGCTACATCTTGAATTAAATCATTTGAATATCCTTTTTTATTCGAATCATAAGTTTCATATATTTTTGGAATATGATTAATATATGTCCATACTTCATCATACATTTCTCCAACCATATCTATAAAGTTTAAAAAATCTTCATTGGAATTATCTTGTACAATATATTTTGGTATTCTATTAGCTAATCTATTTTCATTATCCATATCAAATACCGATGCACTATATGCCTGACCAGTTTCATTTACAACACTCCCATACCAAGATGTAAAATCTGCATGAGATGAAGTTATTGGTGTATATGGATCACTAAATGTTCCACTTCCAGTTTTTGGCCATGATGCATTATATCGTTCCGTCCCTAAAAATTCTGATCCACTTACAACAGTTGAAACAGTACTATACAAATACTTTTCATATGGTGTAAAGTTTAATTTAACATCTCTAATTTGTCTATGTACCGAACTTAATTCTTTTCCTAAAGATCCTGTAGTAGAACTAGTTGCTAATGATGCAGATGTAGTTAATAACGATTCTATCTTATCAAATTTATATTTTGCATTATCAAGTTTAGATACAGCAGAACCAAATACAGTAAAATTATCATATTTTTCAAAATCTATATTTAAATCAACTGATTGTAAACTAGAACTTAATATATCTGTTCTAATTTGTTCTGATATATTTACATCACTTGTTATTAAATCAGATAAATTTTTGTATTGTGTTGATTTATTATCAAAAAATGAGCCTTGGGCTGCTTCTAAATCAAATTGTGAATCTAATAAGAAAGTTACATCTTCATCAATCTCATCTTCTGGTATTAAAAGTACATCTTCTTCAACTGGATCAATAATTTCTTCTATTACGGAAACATTTTGTAGAGAGGCTTCACTAATTGATGAATATAATTTTAATAATTTTTTCTTCTCTGATTCCTGATGAGTATTTACAATTAAATAAAGATTATTATCTTCTGTATACAAATAATGTGATAGATCATTTACATCAATATTATCAAATGTAACATGAAATGTTAATGGTTTTCTTGGGTTAGTACCTTCATAATCACCATCTTGTGCCGATAATGATATTCCTTCATCTTTAAAATTTGCTTCTACAACTATAGTATCACGACTTTTAACCTCTACAATTTCAGATATAAATGGAGCATATTGAGGTATTGATTCAACTACTTTTCCTACTCCAGGGGCATTTTTTTCCTGTTCACCAGCAGCTTTTCGTGCATCTCTTTGAGCATCTTTTTCTGTATAATTTGGATCTTGCTTAGCCATTATAAATCAAACTCGTCTCGTTCAGTTGAAAGCCCACCACGACCTCCAGTTGTTGTTTCTGTAGTATCATCTTTAAGACCTACATCTATATTTGGATTTTCTTCATCATCTACATAATCTGTTACAGTATTTGTTTTTGTAATTGTTTTATTAGTATTATCCGTTACGGTAAGATTAGTTGTTTTATATGATATAATAAATGCATTATCTATAGTTAACTTACCCCCTACCATAGCTGGAGAAAATCCCATATCTTCAGCTGTTAAAGTTGCTTTAATTTTATAAGGATCAGAAGTATCTACTTTTACAGTTCCTTCTGAAGTATAATCATCTGTACTTTTTGGAATGTAATCATATGCTGCAGTATCAAAATTTATAAAATTAGATGCATATGAAGTTTTTTCAGTTACATCTATATTTTTTAATTGTAATCTAACTTCTTTTCTGGATGGACTTATATCTGACACATCATATGCTAATTTTACCCTTGTTAATGGTTCAACATTTGTATCTTGTGGATTTGTTCCAGTATAATACTTACCTTCAATTTTTTGAACTGCTCCTTTCCACAATTCTCTATCGTTATCAAAGAATCCATATACACTCGAACCAGCTTTTCTTCTAAGAAAATTCAATCTTACTTTATAAGATCCAGCTATATATCCTAATTTTCTAAGTATTCTTCCTGGATTAAAATTAAATAATTCTCCTACTTTCAATTCTTCTACAGATATTTCTGTAGTTTCTATTACTTCACCAGTTTGATCTAAAACTGTTACTAATACAAAATCTCTAGTATCATTTCCAAATGACGTCGGATGTGCTGTAGAAGTATACAACATATTAAAATCATTATATGTTAATTCATTACTTGGCATTAGTCAACCTGTACTTTAATTGGACCCGAAGTAATCTCCCCTTGGGTTTGAGAATCCGATATTTTGCATGTAAAAACTCTTGTTGCATGATTTTTTCTATATTTAGCTGGAAAATATTCTACTACTTCTTTATCAGTAGCCCCATATCTATCACTTGGAAAAATTTCATTTCCATCAACAAACCATCTATATGTCATCCCAGTACCACCTACTGCATCTACTTTTATATATATTTTTTTCCAACCACTTGATAATTTCCCATTTTTTCTACGTTGAGTTCTTTTGGAAACTCTATATGGTAATTCAAGAACTCCAGTAACATCAACTTTAGGAGTCGTAGCAACACTATAAGGTAAATTTTTAACAAACCTTAATTTTTGATAACCAGCATCAGCTGATGCTATTGGATTTCCCTTTTGCTCCCAATCTGCCCGAGAATATGGTTGAGTAGTATCTACAAAATTATTCATTTCCGCTAAATAAGAAGTCCACGCCGCTTCTTTTTCAGCAGTTTCTGCTATCAATGATTCTAATTCTTTTAACTCTCGTTCTAACTCTGCTTTAATTCTAGCTAATTCATCCATTCCACCTATATATTCAACACTTGTTTCAACCAAATACCTATGTGAATTTATTGTACCTTCTCCTGGTATACTTCCTTTTAATCTTTCATATTCATTAAATAATTCTTCTATACTTAATCCTAAGCCAGCTCCACCCATTAACTCTTTAAAATTTTTATCTACAATATCATCAACTTTATCTGATTCTGGGGAAGTTTTTTCTAAATTTACTGGAACTAATTGATCAGTTGAATCTACTCCATAAAGATCTAAATCTGAATCAACTGATATTATTGTTCCATTCTTAGTTCTGAATACTGTACTACCATCTTCTCTTGATCCAGTTAAAAATAAATCTTGATATTCACTTTCTAAGCGTTTTAAACGTTTAGCTTGAAATGAATCAAGTTTTTCTTTGAACCTCGAATCAGTTTTAACTTGTTCGAATGTTATTGGCATTATCTACTCACTTTAAAAGTGTGATCTTGAAGAGATATTACATCTTGCTCATTTGATGTACTCTGGCTTACAGTTGCTTTAAATTGAACATTATAAATTCGTTCTGGTTGTAATCCATTTAACCAAAGATTAAAATAATTTCCTGTTGAATCGCAACTTACTATTGAACCGCTTCCAAATGGAATTATAACTTCTTCTGTTTGTGCATCTTTTATAGAATAATAAGTACTGCCACTTGGTAAATACTTTACACCCAATTGAGTAGGTGTAGTAGCATAAGTTTTTTCTGGATATCTAGCCCGTCCTACCACTCGTATTTTTGTTTTAGAATCTTGCTTATATTCACTCCTCAACCCCTTAACATAAAAAGCCATATCATCATAATCAGAGCCTGTTATTGGTTGTAAACTTCCTGTACTCCAAGAACTATCATCCCAAACTGCTTCTAACTTTGGTGAATAAATTGTATTTGTATCTCTTGAGAAAAAACTAAAATTTCCTAAATGTGTTGTACTTCCCTCTGGTTGAGAAGTATCTGCATTTTTCAGACTACCACTTCTCTTTACTAAAAATCCTTCATTTGGAACTGGCTCATCACCTGGCCCCCCCGCTGAACCAGAATAAATCCAAGTATTCATTATATCCGTTACATCCATTCTCATATCTGTAGTTGAATGATCGTAAGATTGAGATGCTACATATCCACTTTCCTTAAAAGTTCCACCAGTAATAGTTGCACCTGTAAAGTCTGTTTTTGACATACCAGTAGTTCCGCTGTCTGTTAGGGTAATTGTAGTATTACCAGCTGTACCAGTCGTAGCCTGAGTAATAGTTACTACTCCATAAGCATAACCACCAGTAAAATTAGTCTTAGTCATACCAGCAGTTCCACTATCCGTTAGAGTAATCGTGGTATTACTATCTTCACCAACCACATTCTGAAAAATCGTAACTACTGCTCCATCTACAGTAGCAGTAAATCTAGTTCCTGCTGGACCTGATGAGGTGTTGATGACATTCATCAAATTAGTGGCGGTGGCATCGTTGGAGGTTGTGGATTCCCATGTACCATTGACCGAACTTTGGTCACCGTTGATAAAGTCATAGTTATTACCGTCTGTAGCAACCAGGTTAACCTTATCGCCTGTATTGAGTTCAGTATAATCTGTAATAGTTACTGATCCTGATGATGTTGCTTCTGATGTCGCAGCGGAAGCGTTGAACCTTGTTCCTGCTGGACCCGATGAAGTATTAATTACATTCATTAGGTTGGTTGCTGTCTGATCATTTGAAGTTGTAGATTCCCATGTACCATTAACAGAACTTTGGTCACCGTTGGTAAAGTCATAGTTATTACCGTCTGTAGCAACCAAATTCACTTTATCACCTGCATTAAGTTCGGTGTAATCTGTAATGGTTATTGTTGCAGTTGCGTTAGTTGCATCTGTACTTCCACTATACCAAGTAGCACCAGATCCCGATAAACTGCCTGACATCCAATATTGACCTGAACTCTTTCCTTGACTATATTTCCAACTAACTCCATTTGTTATTTGAGGATTAGAATCAAATTCTCCTGTTCCACCAGTCCAAGATTGACTTACAGGATGAGCATATAAAAGATCACTAGTTGTTAATTCTTCTGGGTTTGCATCATACATATTTAAATAATACTTTGCAGTAGATGGTATTAACCCACTTATTACTGAAGAACTAATATAGGTTAAATCAAATTTAACTAACGCTCGTGAAACATTTACAGTATCACCAGTAGCACTCACATCTTTCCTAACCTCTAATATAGGATCCAATCCCGTATTCATAGATTGACTTGCTTGATATATTGTAGCATCTACGCTTGGATATTCAAAATAATGCATTTATTATCCCCCTATAGTTCCAACTACTTTACCCTGTATATCTGAATCTGAATATTTCAATTCAAACATACTTGGATCTAATGATGTATGATATATTCCATTATAATATGCTTTATCCATATCATATACATTTCCAGAGTAACCATCAGCAGTTCGGTATTTATTTGTAATAATTATTTGTGGCTTATCAGCAGGATTTGCAGTAGATGCTACAGCATCTTCTGGTGTTACTACAACAGCAACTCCCTCAACAACTGATAATTTATATAATAAATCAGATATAACTATAGGTTGGTTTATTTGCCACCTATCAATATTAAAAAATGATTTTACTTCATTTATACATCTAACTAAAACTTCATTTTTATTAAATTGTGGTAATGTCATTATAGAAAATTTAACTCCAATATTAATAACATACGCAGTTTTAATATTAATAGCATCTGTTACCATTCTATATTGTCCTAAATATGTTTGTAAATTTTCTTTAGTTGCTTGATTGGGTGCAGTTAAATTTTTATTTCCATCATATGATAAAACATATAAATTTAATGCTAACGGGTTTTTATTATCTTGACTAGGCATAGTTTTTATCCATATTTTTCTTTTTGATCAGTACCACCTTGTGTATAATCCTCTGAATCACTTGATGAAGCACCTGATTTATCGCTGACTGATTCTGCTATATCACTTAAATGATCATCTTGTACTACATAAACTTTTGCTATACTTCCAAATCTAGAAGGCATTGCTAATGATCTTACCATATAATCATTCTTAGTAACTGCTCTATTTTGTGATTGAAAATTAGCAGCTGCATTACTTTTTATTTCTTGTAATGTTTCTGCATTTTTAGCTCCAACAGCTGCTTCATTATTTATAGCCCTAATAGACTGTAATGTAGCAGTTACAGTAGCTGAATTTAAAGTGCTTGAATTTGGTATTGATGTTACTTTATTTACAATTCTTGATAATTGTTTAACACCTACATTATCTGTATGTGAAGCGCCGTGCGCAAAAACAACTGTTAATGTTGTATTAGATGGTGCTAATCCATAAGTCCGCGTTTTTAAAAAATTACTTGGGTCAAATGTAGTATCTAATTTAGAAACTCCTGTAGAAAGAGATGATCCAACATTATCTGGATTTGGTATAATTTCTTCATCAGGATTATCTGAAACTCCTGAACCAAATCTTAATTCAGTTCTATTATCACCTCGTAAATATGTAACAAATCTTCTTGGTGTTCTAATAAGTTTCATTAGATATGGTGTATCTCCAGCATAATCACTTAAATCTGGAGAATTTGTGGTATTATTTGCACTTTCATCTAAAACTGTATCCTGTCCTAAAGACATTACTTCATACCACTTATTTCCATCACTATCGGATACTGAAATTATTTCGTTAATATTTTCATTCCCCAGTACACTAATTGTATATTGTTCTGCTGCTGAATATGTTATATACTCTGTACTAACGTTCCCACTAACCGCGTCCACTTTCTTTCTTAATAAAAATTTTGTTGGTGTACCATCTGCAGATTCTTGATATTTTTCAAAATAAGTAGGATCTATAGAACTTGAAACTTGAAAATTTATAGGTTCTGTAGTTCTAAATGTTGCCTTATTGTTTTTTGTAGAAAGTCTCATTCCAGCATTTATAGTAGGAGCATAAGACCAATTTGGTATAACATTAGCTCCTGTACCTTGTGATGGAACTGTACAGTATACATCTACTTTACAAGAAGCAGGAACTCCTGTTTTTGGTGTATATCCTAATGATTGTGCTATATCATATACAGTTTTCTTTTCTTCAGCATATGCTAAAATAGTTTCTTTAAAAGTATTATCTACATAATAAGAAAGAACATCTCCAACATATGATGCCATCTCTACAAACATCATTCCAATAGAACTATCACTAAAATCTGTATAGGTAGCTGGAAAATATGTTTTAGCATGCTCTACAAGACTTTCTCTAAATTGTGAAAAATCTTTATTTAAATACTTAACTTCTCTTTTTACGTCTTTTTTTATATTTGTTGATTCACCCATTTTTTATCCTATATGTTATAGTAACGTTGATGTTACACCGCCGGCGGAATCTTCAGCGCCCCCATCTGGAGTTACTGTAAATTCTAAGTTAGCTGGATCCGAAAAATCTGCTTGGAAATCTATTTTTACTACTACTGCTCCATCATGATTATCTTTTGGTTCTACGACTAAACTATTAACAATTACCCCTGGCATATACTTCTCTACAGCCTGATTAATAGTATCATTTATCGCAGCTTCCAACTCTGAATCTCCAACTTGATATTCAAATAGTATTCCATGTAAATTAGTACCAAAATCCTGATCCATATCTTTTTCACCTTTTTGAGTAAGTAAAAGATTTCGTAAATTGTTTTTAACAGTTATGCCATATTCCATAATTTGTCCAAATGTTTTAGTATCTGTTCCAAACGTTAATGGGTATGACATTCCAAACGGAATACCAAGTGCTGAATATTTTACTACGTTTGCCATTATTTACCTTTATCCATTGCTTTCATTAAATCAGAATAATCTCTTGTAAGTGCGTTAACAACTCCATCACCTACTTGGTCTGGAGTAACACCCTTTTCTGCTAAAGTTTGTGCTGCAACTCTATCTCTTTTTAGTTCAGGAGAAGCCATTTCTCCATATCCTAATACCTCTGACATATCTCCTGTAGTATAGGCTTTACCACCCATAGTTGGATATTCTTCAGTTTCTCCCTTAAACCCAACGGTTTCATTTAAAACTTTATTTAATGTAGAGTTATCAGTATAGTTAACTGTTTCTCGTTTTACTGGCTTTGTTGCTACCATACGAGAAGGTTTTACCTGTTCCTTTATAAATATTTCGTTAACTTGCTTTTTAACCTCTTCTACTACCATTTTTCTAATAATAGTTCTTAGTTGTTTTACTTTCATAACATTACCTCTTATTGTTAAGTAATTTGAAACGCATTATATACTGTACCTGGGGTAGTACCTGCTATTGCTTTTTTCATTGCTTCTTCCTCTTCAGGAGTTAATTCTTCACCATTCCTCTGTTTTTCTTCAATACCTTTTAATAATTGTTCTTCATAATAACGTTGATTATTATATTCTGCTGTATCAGTACCTTCACCTAAATTCATTGATGAATTTGTAACATTTTCTTTTCCTTGAGAAAAGAGTTGGCTAGCTACTCCACCAAGCACTGCCGCTCCTACAATATCTCCCCAACCCGCTCCTAATTTTTTTCCACCCGATGCTTGTTCTTTTGCAGCAGCTACTTCATGCGCTCCTAAACGTTCTTGATATCTTGACATAATCTTATTATATGGAGCATCTGCTATATATGGATCTTGTTGTGCCCACGGGTCTAAGGTTGATAATATTTCTTGTCTATAAGCATCATCTCCCTTATTTATTTCATCAATTAATGCTTCTAAAGCTTCTCCATATAATTTTAAATCTTCTTTTATATATTTTTTCTGAGTACCTGCGACTGTTCTTATATAATCTAATTCATCTTTTTGTTTCTGAATGAATGCGGTTATTTTACCTGCTATTACTGCCGGTCCTGTAACAGGATTTGCCGTTTGAACTTTATCTTGTACATCTAATGCGGCTTTAAGACTTTTAAGAAATTTTACCATTTTATCATATAATGATACTCCATCTTTAGATTTTTCATATTTTTCTTTTTTCTCTGTTATGTTAGCCCATGCTTCTTTAGTCTCTTTCATCTTCTCACGATTTTCATCGGATTGATAAATAGCTTCTAAATTTTTATCTCTTACCTCTAGTTTTTTACGATATACATCAGAAGTTTCTTCATTAATTTCTTTTTGCATTCTTTTACTAATTAGTTTAATTAGATATACAATTGGATTTTTACTTGCCATAATTAACTCGTATAATTTCTTTTAGATAATGTATCAGATAAAAAAGGTAATACTAATAAATCAATTTGATCTTTAAATGAATTTGCTGCTAACTCAAGTTCTATAATTTTATTATTTGGATTAGGTGCAGTTACATCTCCTAATCTTGTTGCAAATGTTTTAAGTGATACTAAAAGAATTTTAAATACTTCCATAAAAACATCACCTTTTATTATTGCTTGACTTGCCGTTCTATCTCCCAAATTTATTATGGGAGCCTCAAGATTTATTCTCCTTCTAGCAGTCATATTTACATTTTGACTTGCCATTAAATGTACATCATTAAGTCTTGCATTCAAAGTAACATTATCAGAGTTTACAATAACTTGTGCCCCGCTAAAAGCTTTTCTATTAGATAATAGTTGTCCAGGTGTTGTTTTTGAAATTAATGTATGCGCTAAATCAACCGTCTCATTTTCTGTTAAATAAATAGAACTTGCATCAGAATTAATATTCTGTTCAATAACTGCTTTAGGATCAGCAAGTACCCTATCGAATTCACGCCCCTGTGGTATATATAATTGTCCTGTAGAAAGTTTTATATTAGATGAAAAATCCGAATTTTTTTGGTCACTACTAAATCTAATTACATTTCCAAATCTACCTTGTAATAAAGTATCTCCAGGATTTAATTTTACATTTTGAATTTGTATAGGTGCAAATATATTTTGTGAATCATAACTCTTTTTAATAGATTCTGGAGGCGGTGAAGTTGGATTTCCAAGACTTTCTTCTACCTCATTATAATAATCTAATTGTATTTGATCATCTTCTTCAAGGAGTATTTCAGAATCTCCAGCATCTCTAGAATTTAAATTTGGATTCTGTAACCTATTTACAACATCCACATAATATGGTTCATCTAAATACTTTACACATAATACAGTTTCACCTTTTACTGGCATAACTCTAGTAGAAGTATTTAATGGAAATCTCCAGGGAAGATTTTCTTCTTTTGTTTCTAATTCACTTGTAAGTTGTCTAGCCTTTATCGCACCATAATATGAATAATCTGGTTCTCCTGTATCAGGTAGTGGTGGTAAATCATCTACTTCAGTTAATACTACTATTACTTCACCTGCTTCTATTTCATAAAATTGTTGACTTCCTAGCCAAGAAAATTGACTTTTGATCATACTACTTAAACTCGCTTCAGTAACTAATGAAGTATTTATTTTATTTATAGGGTTATCTTTAATATCTGGAGTAAAATATGACATTAATTCTTTTCGATACTTGATCCTGAAGTTATTTCAATTTTTGTATTAACTGTATCTACTTCAGATTGTATTTCTCCTACTGCAGTTTCAATATTTCCTATTAATTGCTCTTTTTCTGCATCAGTTAATCCAAATTCATCATCTGATCCGGCTCTTGTTTCAGCTGATATAATACGTTGTACAATTGCAGCCATCTTAACAAGTTGGTCATCATTCTTTACATTTATCTCTAAATACTCTTTTAACATAGGAACTATCTGAACTGCAGTATCTCCATCCTTAATAAAGGTTACAAGTTCCTTTGTTAAGATATCTAATTGCTTCCTGTTCTTTTCAGTATTTTTGTAAATATCCTCAAATAACCCAGATAGTGATTTTCCACCGAATATTTCATAGTCGTTTGCCATTTTTGTTCCTTTATAATAAGTATTTGAAAGTACAATAACCTCTAATATATAAATAAATATAAAAAATTTTTACATTTCATCAAATATAGTTATAAATAGGGATTATTTATACCCTATTTTTCTAACTAACTGGAGATGAACATGAAGGAAGCAATAACAATGGTTAAAGGATGGATTGACGATGTTGCACATCTGATGATGTCCTTTGTCGCTATTGGTGCTATTTCTGAAGTAATATTTGGAAGTGGTGTCTTTGGTGTCAATGTTATTAGTAACCTAACATCAATTATAAACAAATTCGGCGAAGCTGGTTTCGCTGGACTCGTCGCATTGTTGGTGTTGGTGGGTTTATTTCGTAAGTAGGACGAAATAGTTCTATATTCCTACAAGTATAGGACACGAAACAGGGAAGCGAAAGCTTCCCTTTTTTGTTTTTATGAGCCGATGGAGAGAATCGAACTCCCGTCGCAGACTTACAAAGACCGTGCTAAACCACTCAGCTACACCGGCAAAGTAGCTCCTAGCAGAATCGAACTGCTGTTGCATGGATGAAAACCATGAGTCCTAACCACTAGACGAAGGAGCCTGGATAGTACTTAGTACTTTGGTGAAAAGATTCTCTTAGCACCATTCATAACACGTATAAAAAAACTAAACTCTTTTTGTTTAGTAGTTCTTTTACGTGGTGTTGTCTTTTTTGCTTTTGGCATTTTATTCTCCTATTATTTTTATTTATACATCCAATAAGGATCCTGTAAATTTCGTATTTATTTGTCCACCTACACGAAATTCTTCTCTCAAACTATTTAAATATTTTTTAAGTTCTGTTACAACTCTTGTTATATGTTGAGTATTCGATCTAGTCATTTCTCTAATCTGAAGATATAGATATTTTTTATTAAAATTCTCAATATTATCTCTATTCTGCATTAGGTATAACAAAGAATACGCTACATCCATATCCTTTTTTCTATGAAAAATAGAAGATATATTATTCTCTAAAAACTCACAAAACTGTGTTGTGAATTCCATAACTCCTTCTGTCTGTTCATCCTTCTCTTTTTCACGACCAATATTTCTTTCAAAATCAGCCGTACCTATTTCTTTATGGGATTTCATTTTTTTATAGTTATTGTTATTATGTAAAATTAAATAATTCTTAGCAACAATACTAAAGTATGAAAAAGCTTTACCCTTTTCTTGAACATATTTATGCATATTCAAAACTAAATTAGATACTACTTCATGCTTAACATCTTCACTAGGCACATCAAAATAATAAAATTTAAATGTATGAATTATATTTTCAACTAACTTTTCTATAGGTACTCTAATTCGTTCATTATAAATTGTATTTCTTACTCTAGCATCTGTTTCATTATTAAACTCTACAATTGCATCTTCTGTAACTTGTCCAAAGTAAATCTTTCCTCTTGCCATAGCTTATTTCTCCTCACTAATAAATTCATTTAATTCACTTACTGTTTCTTTTATTGTATCAAATATAGTTCCTACTTCATCATCAGCTTCAAAATGTCCTGTAGAATCTATTTCCGCCAATCTTTCATTTACATTAATAATCTTTTCTCCAACATTACCAACATAATCTTCTAACAATTCTGTTTTTTTCATTAGATTCCAAACTACATATCCCTCAACTGAGAATGCTATAATTAAAATTCCTAATAATATTTCTACTAACATTATACATCTCCAAATAATTCATTAAACAAATCTTTAGATTTTGTATTCAAATTTTCTTCTTTAACTTCTGCGGGGGGTTCTTTAGAATCACTATCATCAGTTTTCAGATTACCTAACAGATTTTGATATTTTTCCTGATGTTTCTTTTCACTCACTTCAACTCCATGCTTCCACATATCATATTCAATATGAGTCGCCATGCTATCTGCTTGATGTAATATGTAAGCTATATTAGATTTCAAAGACCATTCTGGATTCCAACTTATGTAATAAGATTTATTAGCTTCCTCATATAAACCATCAGTTAATCTTAAACCAATATATTCATTCTCACTCATTGGAATTTGAAAATGTCCAAGTAAGAATATTGCTCTATCCGTTACAGTCATATATTGTAGTTCACCATTATGAGTAAATATCTCACCACGATTTTTCCTATGCCACTCTGAATCTTGTGGAACATAATAGTCTTTATCTATATCACCAACCTTACCTAAGTCGTGGTGCATAGCAGCAAATATCAATTCCTCATCTGTGAAGTTTATCTTTGCTTTGTTTAGTTCCCACATCTCTTTAATCTGTACTGCTAAATCTGTTACATGAAGTACGTGTTCTACATAACCACCTACGTGTGCATTATGAAAATGTTCTTTACCACTTGCTGGCGCCATACACATTCTTTCTTCAAAGTAATCATACATCTTATTGAGTTTCTCTAATCGATCTCCCTCAAATGTAGTTGTGATTAACTCTCTGAGTTTATCCCAATTATCTTTTATTTGTTCTGGTGTTAATTGTTTCATTATTTTACCTCGTATCTATCTTTTGTTAATTTAATTGTTGGTTCATTTCTTAATCTATTTCTATATCCACTAAAAGATATTCTAACTCCCCAACCTAAATATTCCATAATTTCTTTTTTACTTACAGACCTTTTTTTGTGAATAAAATCTATAACTTTCTTGTAACCTTCCGTATCACTTTTTAAAGTGGGAAGTTTTTTTATTGTATCATTTATCATATTGTTGAATGGAATAATTGCCTTTTCCCATTTACAATCTTCAAATCTTTTTAGTGATTTATCCGACCACTCATTTCTTAAATCTGGCGTATCTAATAAATTTTCTACTTTAAGTATAAAATCATCTCCATCTTTATAATAACACCCAGCGCTATCAGCTAACTCGTGATAATAATCATCATCAGAAAATAAATAAGGTACTCCAACACTCATACCATCTGTAGCAGATATAGCCCAACCACTATACTTTTGTTTTGCGCATACACCTAAATAACAAGAAGATAGTTTAGAAAAATATCCAACACGATCATATTTATCTATTGTTATATACTTCCGCTCTTTTGATTCTGCTAACGGCACCCATACCTCAAAATCTTTTCTTTTCTCCCATAACTTATCCATTTGTTCTAAAAACCAAGGATAGTTTTTATATGTGTGTGGACGATGATTATATACAATTATCTTTTTATCTGTAGGTTGTTTTTCGTACTTTGGTATTTCCCAACCAAGATATTGTGGTTCAAGTATCTCATCTAATCTTTGTACTACATCTTTATTAAAATGTTTCTTAGCATTTTTTAAAATTAAATTTTTCTGTCCTTGTGTATTAATACCACATCTAACCATTTCTAATAACCCTAAAAAATTTACATCCATCATAGTCATATTATAATTTGTAATTTCAGGAAATTCCGTCCAATGAGTATATCCAATAACCCGCGGTTCTATATTAGTATTATTTATAATTGTATTTTTTAACTGTAATGTATGTTCTGGTAGATGAGAATAAACTATATCGTAATCTGTTTTTTTCCATTGTAATTGTTTAATTATATTAGCATAATCAAAATGTACTCTCATAGCATTTGGATATGATGGTAGCGTTAAATTTAATTGAGTAGTGTTTTCAAAATTAAGACTTGATATTTCATGTGGTGAAAATATTGTCCAATGAATATCATCACGAATCTTATTTAACTCTCTGATAATATTACCTAACACAACCACATAAGAATCTTTTTCTAAATCTTGCTGAAAGGTAATATTTGGATATACAAGAATTTTATATTTATATTCTTTATCTAAAAATTTATCTTCTGTAAAATTTAATATATCCATTATATATTTTTTAAAACTCTTTTTTTAATTTTATTATTAAGTGGTAACACATAAATATGCTTAGCAGGTAATTCTTCTGTCCATATATTTTCATCTTTATTTTTTATTCTTCTTCTAATTTCATCCCCCTTGGGACACTTTTTAGTTAACATTCTTGCATGATAAATTTCACCATCAGCAACTAATTGTCTACTTTTATTTGTCATACCTAAATGTATAAAATTTGTTGCTTTATAAATAACTCCCTCATGTCCTTGTTTTGTATCTGCATATGATAATATAAGTTTATAATCTGTATTTTGTTTTAACCATCTTATTGCTTTACCAATGAAATAACTTTCTGTATTAGTTGGGGTGTTATCTATGCAACACAATCTATTTAATTCTATAACAGATTTTGGTTCATCTGGCATATAATTTTCTGCAACTCCTGCCATAGCAGGTACACCAAATATCATACTACCAATCATTTTAGGAATTCCAAACTTTCCCCTCGGTGTAAAAAGACCAAAACAAAAACTAACATGCAATCCACGAGTACTTTGAGAATAATGATATTTTCTAATAAAATCCTCAACCGCGTTAGTAGGAACTTTTTCAACAAAATAATCCGTAACCTTATCTTCCAACATCGTTTAAATATTTTTCTTTAGTTTCTTCCCAATTTAATCCAATAATATCTCCATAAAATAAACTTTCATCTTTTATTCTATTAGAATCTAATAACTTTTCATACCTTTTACAAGCCTTTTTTATCCACCATTCCATTACTCCATCAATATCTTTTTCTACTCTTGGTTTTAATTTTAATTCTTCTTTTGAAATTTCATTTCTTAAAAACTCTCTACTATTTTCATAAAACGTTAAATAAAAAACTCCACGCTTAAATCCATGCTCATATTTAGAAGTTGATATTCCTAATTCTCTAAATATCAATGACATAATTCTCTGTTTAATACCAGTTACGGGACCACTTTCTCCACCTTTACTTGTAATATGTTTTTCATACTTATCTGCTCTATTTTCTTTATACCAATCATGCCACTTCTTAAAATAATCATTATCTGGTTTCAAAGCAATTCTTCCTTTAGATTCTCCAAGAGTTTTCCAATATGGAATTCCATTATACATTGAATGTATACCATAAAGTGATGTAGTAGTCATGCCTACTAATACTTCACCATATAACTCTTCCCACTTTTCTCTAAATATTTTTGTAGAAAGTACCGCTGCTATTAACTTACCACCTAAAAAGTTATATCCAAGTGGTTGTGTGGAACATATTGTTGTTGCTATAGCAGAATGTTTTAACCTACCATCATCAAGTTTATTTTCTTTACTCCAACCAATCCAAGAATCTCTTGCAGTAATTGATATAACATCTGAACCTAAACATACCACTCCTAATATCTTATTAGTTGTTTCATCACTTATAATAAATTTTATATTTCTTCCAGGATTTGCAGTAAACTCCATTGTATGTATAAGCCGTCTAACTAAACTCCAATATTCATTCTGTTTAGGATTTCCTTGCTCTATACAAATTATTTTTGGTTTAATAGATCGTATCTCGTCTAATGTTTTTTCTCTATCAAATATATTAGTAGGTTTCCATAACTTAGGTTTTAATGTATGAATTTTACTTGCTTTTTGACGTATTTCATACTCGTTATGATTAAATTCTTTCCATTTTTTATATAACGTAGATTCCTCTACTGTCATTTCTTTTAAAGAATTCATATGATCTATAAAATCTTTTTTTTCTTTATCGTATATAAATTTATCTGGATTGTCAAAAAATTGTTCGAATAATTCCATTATAACCTATTTTTCAAATTCTACTGATTAGTCCAATCTGCTACACCCGTATCAGTTAGCTTATAAATTTCTGCATTAGCATATTTATATGGTTTTTTACCTGGGGACTCTAAAACATCTATACGATTAACAAATCGCTTATTCATAGTATCCCTAACTTGATAAACTCCATCCTTATGCCCTTTTGTCCCTTTTAAGAGCACAAAATCTCCATAATCAAGAAAACCACCAAATCGCCTCAAAAGATTTCTACTCACCGCTATAAATTTATATTCAGATGCTTTTTGCACCCGTATTCGCGTTCCATCCGCCAGAATGTTCGGTGTAGAATCAGTTTGGCGAGTTACTGGATGATACATTGTAACATCTACCTCTATGCCTACTGTTTCATATTCATTTAATCTAATCTGTAGATCATTTGCTGTCAATGTCAACTCTTCTAACCTATTAGACCAAATTTCTTTCTCTTTTTCAATAAACCGTATACTTATTGTAGCACTTATTAGTATAACTAATATTGTGTAACACAAAATCAGTTTTTTCATATATTGTTCCTACTGTTAATTAATAAATATTATCTTATATTCTATAACTTACATAATTTCTTATTAAAAATCAAGTCATTTTTTTTCAATGTAAATGCGTTTCGCTCCAAAGTTGAGTGGTTTCAGGAAAAACCTCTAACATAATTTCTTTCAATACTTTAGCATATTGTTGAATTTCCCATTGAGCGGTTGGTTCATCCCTCAATTCAATAAAATTCATAACTGATTGAAATGATGCCGTCCACCATACTTTTGTATATTGTGATAATGGTAATACGATACGAGCTTGTTCTTTGGCAACCCCCTTCATCAATAAAGTTTCATAATGTTGTAAAGTTACTCTCATATGATCGTCATATATATTCTTTGCAATTTTTGCATCTATACCTTCTAATTGACCCTCACTTGCTTGTTTATTA
>Ga0080013_1000671_pt1 | contig 47713 bp, 127 predicted proteins | sample ETNvirenome_6_85_FD_69236 | JGI IMG/M metagenome (GOLD analysis project Ga0080013, IMG submission 69236) | Marine viral communities from the Pacific Ocean - ETNP_6_85 (SPADES assembly) (version 2) | ecosystem: Environmental > Aquatic > Marine > Oceanic | place: Pacific Ocean | collected 2013-06-19
ATTGCACACGGACACCACACAATGATGCGACATGCATTGAAAACATTGAGAAACACGTATGGAAATGCTATTCATATAATGGCGGGTAATGTTGCGACGCCTCAGGCGTTCAACGATTTAGCTGACTGGGGAGCTGACAGCATTCGTGTGGGTATCGGTGGCGGCTCTATTTGTTCGACTCGTGTACAAACTGGTCATGGCGTTCCAACACTTCAGTCGATAATTGATTGTAGCACATCAGACAGAGATGCTACACTTATTGCTGACGGGGGAATTCGGACTAGTGGTGATATCGTGAAGGCTCTTGCTGCAGGCGCAGATTTTGTAATGCTTGGGTCTCTGATTGCAGGAGCAACAGAAGCACCAGGTGACCCAGTCTATATATCAGGAGAAATGTTCAAGACGTATAGAGGAATGGCAAGTAAAGATGCACAGCTAGCGTGGAGAGGCCATACAGCTTCTGTAGAAGGTGTGTCATCAATGGTGCCTGTAATAGGCAAAGTTGCCAGTACGCTTGATGATCTCGAAACGGGAATTAGAAGCGGATTATCATATTCAGGAGCTTTGAACATTTCAGAGCTTCAATCGAAATCAAAATTTATTCAACAGTCTTCAGCTGGTGCAGTTGAAAGCTCTACTCACATTTCCAAAAGATTGTAAATTTCATTCTATTTCAATAGAATGAAAAGAGGAAAAGATGCCCTTTAAGTTTGAAAGTTTTTTTCCATATCCGACTATAAGAGATGTCCAGAATAAGGCAATTGATTTTTGTCTGGACTCTTTTGTAAATCAAGAAAAGAGATTTGTAGTCGTAGAAGCAGGAACAGGTGTTGGAAAGTCTGCAATTGGTGTAACTGTATCTAGATACCTTAATGCTAACGTAGATAATGATCTACATGATGAGAATTTTAGTCCTGGTGCATGGTTTGTCACTACACAAAAAATATTGCAAGATCAATATGTCAATGACTTCGGGCCTTCAAGAGGCAAGATGTGCTCTGTTAAGTCATCATCAAACTACGCGTGCTCGTACCATAAAGGGAACAGCTGTCAAGAATCACAAAGAGCTTTAAGAGCAGAAGATACAAAAAGCAGATTTTTTAAAGCATGCACATTTAATTGTCATTATAAAAACGCAAAAAGAGATTTTATAGAGTCTACGGAGTCTGTAACAAATTTCCCATATTTCTTGACTGAAGCGAAATATTCTGGGAAAATCACACCAAGAAATCTGCTTATAGTAGATGAAGCTCACAATCTAGAGTCAGAACTATCAAAATTTATTGAGATCATAGTTTCTGAGAGATTCTGTAAGCATACACTAAAGCTTCAGTGGCCAAGAGCCAGCACGCAATTTCAAGTCGTAAGGTGGATAAAAGAAATATACTTTCCAAAAGCAAAGTCACAGCTTGCTCATTTTGAAAAAATGATTAAACAGACAGGCCTGAAAAATAGATTAAAAGAATTTACATCAGTTGCTAGACAATATGATCTTCTGAAGTCACATGTTGAAAAAATTAATACGTTTCTTAGAATCTATAATAAAGAAAACTGGGTAATGCAGACAGTTCCTGCCTTTGGCAGATCTTTGAGAAAGTTTTCATTCAGAGCAATAGACATATCACCCTTTGCTCAAGACTACCTTTTTTGCCTAGGGAAAAGAGTTCTGATGATGTCAGCAACAATTTTAGATAAAGATACATTCTGCAAGTCTTTAAACATACCGAGAGACGAGGTCTCATTTATATCGATTCCATCTCCGTTTCCTGCAGAAAATCGTCCAATTTACTTTTTTCCAATTGGATCTATGAGTTCAAAGAATATTGAATACTCGCTTCCGAAGATGGCAAAAGCTGTCAAGGAAATTCTCAACGAGCACCCAGACGAAAAAGGAATAATTCACTGCCATACATTTAGGATAGCAAATTATCTAAAAAAGAAGATCCGATCAAAAAGGCTGTTGATACACACATCAGAGAATAGAGACAGTGTTCTTCAAGAGCATATCTCATCTAGTGAGTCAACTGTTCTTTTATCACCTTCAATGTCAGAGGGCGTTGATCTAAAAGGAGATCTTTCAAGGTTTCAAATAATAATGAAAATACCATATCCATATCTTGGAGATCCGCTGATTAAAAAGAGAATGAATAAATGGGAAGGATGGTATTCATTGCAGACAGCAAAGCTAATAGTTCAATCATCAGGAAGGTCAATTCGGTCTAATGATGATGCAGCAGTAACGTATATTCTCGATTCAGACTGGACAAGATTTTACGGTAGGAACAAGTCAATATTCCCGACTTCATTTAAGGAGTGTCTAAAATGATGTGTCTAGATAACGAGCTTTCAAAGAGCGCAGTTTTGAAGATGAAAAATTTCTATGAAGACTTGAGCAGTCTTTATTCGACATACGATATTGATATATTCGAAGATGCATGTAGAAGAAATGCTCTCATGTCACACGCACAGGAGAAGTTTTTTGCTGAAGAAATAGGAAAGAGATATCCGCTAGCTTATTCAGATGGGAAAACAGGGTGCGCAGATATTGTTATTCCAGAGATAAATAAGGAACTAGAGTGCAAGCTCACATCAAAGAGAAAAGCTGGTGGATTCAGCTTGCAGGCTGATTATAAATCGCTTGAGAGAAAGAAGTCTCTTGACTTTCTATACGTTCTAGCAAGCGATGATTTTAAGAAGTTTGCAGTTCTTTACTTTAAAGGACTAACACCAGATGATTTTCACGATGTGTCACCTGGTGCAAGGGGAAAGATAAAGATGAAGAAATATCTTGCTATGAAAAAGTGTGATGTCTTGATGGGTAGCGTGTCTATTCAGAATAAAATAGAGATAGAAAAACTTAAGCTCAAGATTCAGAAGATAAAAGAAAGAGGCGCTATTCACACTAAAAAGTATGAGAATTTATTGAAGAGTCTAAGCTACTGGAAAAATACAGAAGATAGATTTTCAATTCAGCTAGATGTGATATGATAAATAGGGTCATAAAAAAATCAAAAAAAGCATGCAATCGTATTCCAGATGCAATAGACGCAATGTGTCTATCTGTTTGCTCAATTATAATAGTCGCTGTTGGTCTCGTCAGGTATCATAGAAAGTTAAAAAAGGAAAAAGCAAAGAGGAATGAAAGATTCTCTTGATCAAATTTTAGATGACATGCTAAAAAGGAGACTGCGGATTCTTGATGATATAAGAATTCGTGCCACACTGCTTAGAGATGTTTGTGACAATCTTATTTCTAAGCTAGAGAACGATGGACCAGATGCATACTACAGTATTAATCATGAATCTCTAGATCATGCAAGACGTCTTCACAAGGCATGCATGGAGCTATCACTTATGAGAGGGTGGATTGATCGCATAAGAAAAAGAATAATATGAGTATTGCGTGTAACAGTAATGTATTTGTGGTACAATATATCTAGGAGAAAAAACAATGTCAAGAAAGTGGAAGGCACGTATTAGATTTCCCACATGCGACGCAACTGTCTTTGTTTACGCAGATACACAGTATGCTGCAAGGGAGTTGATTAAGGTCCAATATGCAGGAGCTGTATTAATTGGAGGATATGTTGGGTTAGCGTAACAGCTAACAAAAGGAGGAGATTTTGAAAATAGATATGAATTTTCAGGATTCAACAGTTGGCGACTTCAAGCCCGGAGAAATCGGGCTGATCAATGAAGCACTATGGCTGGCAATCAATAGGTGTAATGACTATGATAGCATGCTCTTTATGCGTGTAGGCTCAGATGAATCTGGTGCATCTATGTTGTTTTCTGAGAATACTCAGTGTAAGAAGCTTTTGGGATACAGCCTAGATAACGAGTAAAGATTATATGTATTTCCATGTAGGTTCTACATGGAATATAATCTCAAGCCCGGCGATCTAGTAAAATTTTCTAAAGATCCTATAGCTGTGCCACCCACGGTCATCCCTCTTGATACAGAGATGATGGGAATGGTGATAAATGTTGACACAAAGCTCATAGGGTCAGATTCTGACCCTAAGGCGATAATGACAACAGTTCTTGTAAAGTGGTCTGACCCTACGTGGAATTCAGATAAAGGATTCTCCGAAGAATACATGCAAGATCTCGTTCTTGTACAGCGAGGAGTACACTGTATAAAACAATAGCAGCATTACATGTAAACTATGCACACTGTTGGTATAATATTGGTATAATATTAAAAATAAGATTTTTCTACACTGGGTAATCTGGTTGCTGGTGTGGAGGCCGATTGCCCAGTTCCTTGGTTGGCCTCCACACCATTTTTTTATGAGCGCAACGATGATAGACGCTGGTGATATCGTTAATGTAAGATGCGATAACGGCATCTTTAAAATTGGAATAATCATTGTGAGAGATACTGACGATACCAGTGCTTTAATGGAAGAAACATTCTATCAGGTGATGCTTCACAGCGGAGAATTACAGTGGTTCTTAATAACTGATATAAAACCAGTCAATTGACTAATATTTAATATCGATGCGTTTAAAACTATCGAGATTTTTTGAGGCAACAAACCCTGGAAATGAAAGGGCTTTGTATATTTTTGACTTTGATGACACACTTGTAGATACAGCTAGTTCAGAGCTACGAGTCAAAATTACGCATACGCTTTCTAGCGGTCGAGTAAAGACATATGTACTCACTTCAGACGAATACGCATCATTTAAGCTGCCGACTACTGGAAAGATACAGCTGAACTTTGCAGATTTTGAGACAGTTCCGCCAGATATTGAGATAAAAGATCAGTATTTCTCTCTTCTAGAGAAGGCACTATCAGACAGCAGCGGTCATGTTATAATTCTCACAGCAAGAGCTGTATCAGAGCCGCTGGTTGATTTTCTTAGACCGATCTTAAAGGACAAGATGCCTGAAGTAGTCGCAGTCGGGACGAGTGATCCATACGCAAAATCTAGCTACATTGAGGATTTAATCAATAGATTTGGATTCAGTAAGGTGTATTACTATGATGATGCTGAAAAAAATATAGAAGCAGTAGACGGAATAGTAGATGACTATGAAGATGTTGACTTCGAGCTACATCACGTAACTGATGAGTAGCTAGACATAATTGATACTTATGTCCTATTTATTATAAGGAAGCTATACAATGAAAATCACAAGAAAAATCACAGAACTACTTGACTCACTAGCTGAGTGGCTCGGAATTGCGCCAAAGCCTATCCCTGTGCGAATTCCAAGAAAGAAGAAGCAAAGAAGATGAAGGTCACACGCAGACAATTAAGAGAACTGATCAAAGAGGCACTTGTAAACGGTGACGAAGATGTTTCTGAAGAAGAGCTATCAGGAGAGGAGTACACTGTCGGCATGAAAGACGAGGTAGGCAATGACTACATTTTCGTCTATGACAGTGACGCACACACACTCACAAAACAGACAGGCGACCTTCACGCAACAGTGAAGTCAGGAGGGACCATGTCTGGACAGAATGTAAGGATAGTGGACCCAAACAATGATCTGTATCAAAAAATCATAGATACAGAGCCGCTAGCAAAAGATGCATTGACAGGGAGCTAAATAATGGTTCTTATTGCTTCTATTTCAGCTTCTGTTATCACTTGTATGAATTTATGTATATACACGTGCGCTATGTACAAGCATGGCTCTAGAGCAGCCTGGTAGCTCATGAAGATAAAAGAATCAATGCTTAGAAGGACTATTCGAGGAATGCTACTTGAAATTAAAGCTAGCGATCCACAGCCTGATGAACCAGATCTCACAATGTATAGTGAGACACTTAATGACATGATCATATCACTTCTCTTTAGACAAGATATGATCACGCAGATCGACAGTCTTCCAGCTGAAACTGAGGTGAGTACAGTATTAGATACAGGAGAGCTATTCTCAGACTATGATACCATTAATGAGGTCCACGTAGGGATCGCGATCAATGATGAAGGAACTGGAAAGGTTGAGGCGTATTACATTTGTGATGTAGACGATAGATCAAAATCAAACCTTGCCGTAGTTGTTGATCTTCCAAGGAGCTATCAAAATGTTGACGGCGTAAAGGAGTGGCTAGAGATAGAGCTAGAGGATGCACTATCCCATGAGCTAAGACACAGCTGTGATCCAACAGAGATGTTATCCGCAGATATTCCAGAAGGTGAGGAAAAGTGGAAGACAGTTGAGAACATATACAAGCACTTTGGATCAGAGGCTGAAATCAGAGGAAATGTAGCTGGGATCATAGGAAGGGCACGTCGTTCTGGTGAGGATCCTATTAATATAATGAATGACTATATTGACACAATATTCAACGATGCAATCGCATACGGACACAGTGAGGAAGAGCTAGTCACAGTCATGAATAAGATTGGACAGGCCTGGAGTGATCATCTTGACTCTATAGCTACGTGAGAAAATTATTAGTTCTCTATACTTAGCTATATGAGGACTATAAAAAATCGATTAATATCCACACTATTTCTTAGTATGAGCATCTTAGTAATTGGTGTAGTAGCTGTAGATACAAGTACATTTCAAGAAACACTTAGCCTTTTTCCTAGAGAGCCCACTGCTGACGGAATATGGAGAAACCCACCTGTAGTGCTTGTGTGTAAGGGAGCACCTGTATCTGAATCGAGAGTAAGAAGGGCACTAAGTGTCTGGAAGCGTTTAGGTTATGAATTTTATGATCCAATATTTGATGACACATCAGAGTGGTGCATATCAGATTCTTATGCGGGTGCAATTACCATTGATTTAAATGGACAAGACTTTCCTGATGGCAATCTTGCTGTGACTAGAACATTTCATACAAGACACAATAAAAGTATAGTTGGAGCAAAAATTCAGATATTGTCAAGAGCTTCAACAAAAGAGAGAGTGCTTGAGCATGAGATAGGTCATGCACTTGGGTGGAATCACTTTCCAAGAAAATATCATCTCATGAATCCCACATGGGAATTTGGCGGCTGGGATACATTTGGACTAACGTACAAAGCACTGTCTAGATACATTCCCATTAGTGATATAGAAGACATAGATATTCTTATAACAGAGCATGCAGAATGAAAGAAAGTAGTGAAAATATCTTGAGAGAATACATATCTCTTATAATTCAAGAAAAGAAGAAACGTAAAAAGAAACAGAAGTATGCAGGATCTTATCCTGAAGACACTTATGAGCTAGGAAACGAAAAAAATCTATATCTAGATAAACCATCAACACATGGAGGCTGGCCTGAAGGTGAATATGACCCTCCAGTTATGAAACAGATTTCAAAATGGCTAAAATCAATGAAGATGATGAAGTAAACTTATAATCTGCGTCCTATTTATTACAGAAGGGAATCACCCATGAAAAAGCTTAGCAGCAGAGAACTTAGACAGATTATATTGCAAGAGGCGAGTAAGAAGTCTAAGAAAGATTTAAAAGATATATTAGACCATAAGGTCGTGGCTGATGTCGTGCATGCTCTCCACGATGGTTGGGCAGGCGAGGGTGGTGACGGGAATCTCGTAAGCAAAACGGACTGGATGAAAATTGGAAAGATAAAGGAAGCTGCGCTAAGAAGTCTGATATCTAGTCACATTAAAAGCATGCTCGAAGGATGCTCACATGAGCATGATACTGGTGAGAAATGTGACTCATGTGCTGCTGGGAACGGATGCGGCTGTGCGGTACCTGATGATGATTTTGAAGAATTTCCAGCAGATGCTGAAGAAGAGTATGTTGAAGGCGATGCCCTAGAAGACGCGTGGTCTGGCGGAGCAAATCTTGAGGAGCCTCTTAATCACGCTCACTTTGAGACAGGTGAAAGCAATGCAGGTCCACACTCTACTTTTTCACCAAGCTCGACAGGGTGTGAAGATCCCAGCATGATCGCACCATATATGAATCATAGATCTCAAGTAGAAGATATGGGTGTTCCTTGCGGTGATTCTTATAGGTCAGTCGGAGATTATCTTGTATCAAGGCCTAGTGATGCAATGAATATTGTTGGACCATTAATGGATCAAACTGGCGCAACATGTCCTTCGTCTGTTGCTCAGGCACTTGCAGATATAATTCATTTTGCAAACATGGAAAGATTTAATGAGCAGTAAAAGAGAAAACGTAAGAACAATAACAAGAGAATTCTTTGAAGATGTCCTTTCATGTGACAGCGGATACGGTGATCTTTTGACTGAGCAGAATGAATATGAACAGACTTCTATACCACAAGAAGATACAGCACTAAGTGATGCACCCAGTGAGATAGTGATATATCCAGAGTCTCATCCTGGCGGGTTATACGTTGATGTCGCATTCAATGAAGATAGAAACACATATACGATATACATTGGTGAAAGTATGACACTGTCTGAGCTTGAAGAAGAAGATATTCAAGGACTCGCTAGATCACTTCTGAGTGTTCTTCAAAGTGAAATATAGTTTAAGTGTAGATGATAAAGCGCTCATAAGAATTATTGAGCGAATCATTAGGGACGCTTCACATGATTCTTCTGATACCCTGTATAGGGTATCTCCATCTTCAATTCACGGCGTAGGAATTCACGCTATTATAAAAATTCCCATGGGCACTTGTTTAGGCGTTAGTCATATCAGAGATGCATCCGGTAGATACACTACAACGCAGCTAGGCGCATATCATAATCATTCGAGCACACCTAACACAGTCAATATTTCTAACGGTGACACTCGCAGCCTTCACACTATTTCTGATGTAGTGCCTGGCGATGAAATAACAGTTGACTATACAAAACAGCCAGATCTAGAACAACCAGAATCTTTTTTAAAAAAAATATAAAATCTCCTCATTTTGAATTATAATCAATTAGGAGGTAAGATGAATCAAGACGATTCTAGTTTGAGTGAATTGACAGAAAGAGCGATTGAGTTAAAGCAGGAACATTTTAAATTTGATCAAGAAGTAATACTGCTTCACAAGAGACATTGGCTGTCTAGTAAAGAAAAAGATAGGCTAAGACATTTAAAGAAGATGAAACTTTCAAGAAAAGATGAGATCAGGATAATAAATAGCACGATCAAATCATTGAGAGGCGACAGTTGAAAAAGCGTAATTCTACATGTCGGACAATACAGCAAAGAAGAGATTTTGCAAATGAAAAAAAGGTTGAAAGAGATAAGCGAACATATGAGCAACAGCTTCAAGTGTTAGACGATAGGCTTGGAGAAAATGTCGGAGCCGCAAAAGAAAGAGCTTCATTGTTACGTGCAATTTCTGACAGAAAGGCTGCAAAGCCTAAAAACCAGAACAAAAAAAATAAAACAGCAGATAAAAATAAAAGAAAGAGAAAATAGAATAGTGTATGGCAAAGCAAATCACAAAGAAAAAAGTTAAAGCATTTAAAAAGAAGACCAAAATAGGTCTTTCAACAAATACAAAATACGGTAGTCCAGGACCACATGGTGGCAATAAGGGATATAAGAAGAGATACAGAGGTCAGGGCAAAAGAAGATAAGATAAAGATACCATAGACAAAATCACCTCATTGAGGTGATTTTTTTTGTAATTGATGGATACTTATAGATGTGTAATCGTTAGCGACGGTGGTAGATCATGAAATTAACAAGACGACGCCTTAGAGGCATCATAAAAGAAATTCTTAATGAGACATACGAGGCCTCTCCAAAGCAGTCAGGCGGAAAAGACAAGGACCAGGCATATGACCTGATAGAAGCGCTGTCTCCAATGAGTGCAGATTCAGTGAGAGAAATAGTTTTCTATGCAATCAGTGCTGCGTCTGAGGGTGATCCCAACAGGGCTACAAAGGCGTACAAAGCTGTAGTTGATCATCTTTCCATTAATGTAGATGACACAGATGATGACGATGATAAAGACTCGGATGACAGTGAGACACTAGATCTCCGTGGCAAAACAGTTACATCTCAAAGCATTGCAGCACTAAAGAAAAGGGTTAGGCAGCATACTGGTGAAGAGCCTGTTGACTTTGGAACTGTTGATACAAATACAGGAAAAGTTCGTATAAAATGAAGGCAACTAGAAAAATGATTCGTGAGCTAGTACGTGAGCAAGTACAAGGTGACTTATCATCTCTTGAAAGTGGGTCTGCATCAGATGATCCACCCGTTATTGACGTAGAGGTCATCAAGAAAGATTCAACCACGCAGACACTAAAGGTTTCAGTTTTGATTCATGAAGACGAGGCTCCCAGAGTATATATGATAAAAGGACCACTAGAGAACATTATCATTAGCCCAGGACCTGGAACATTTGGAGAGATTAGGGGCGGATCATTTCCTATTGATATGGTAAAGGGATATTTTTCTCTTGGTGACCTGTTTTCTGCTGGTTACTCGATTGTCAGTGATTCCGACACTGCTGTTACTATTCCAGAAGAGATACCAGATAAAGACGACGACTTGAAAGATGCAAATGTTGTAGAAGTGTCGAATCCTCGAGACTGGCAGAAACATGTTAAAAATTCAACCGGATATGTGATGGTAGACATCTGGGCAGACTGGTGCGGACCGTGTAAAACTATAGCTCCTGAACTAGTTATTGCTAGCGCAAAGACTGGCATTAAGCTTGTCAAGATCGACGTGTCTAAATCTAGAACAGGAGTAGCATGGACTCCGACGCTCAGGAGGGCTCTCTATAAGGGACAACTCCCGACAGTCATACTTTATAAAGACGGCAAACCAATAGCAAGCGCTACTGGTTTACCTGATATTAGAGCTAAGATAAAGCAAGCAGAAAGAATGATGAAAGAATCCAGTTCTCACAAGATATCAGTAACTGCAAAGCGGCTTAGAGAGATAATTCGAGATGAGATACTGAGAGAGATAGTCAGAAAGAGAGACTGCACTGACAGCAAGGGAAAGAAAGGAAAGTGGGTCCTTCTAACAAAGAAGAAGCCACACAAAAAACTAGGATGTCACACATCTAAGAAAGGTGCAATCGATCAGGAAAGAGCTATAAAGGCTAGCGGAGGATAGACATGAAAATCACACGCAGACAATTAAGACAGATCATCAAGGAAGAGTTAAGCATGCTTGAGGCAGACTCAGATAGTGATCGTGGCGAGAAGTTAGATCCTGATCTTCTGAAAGGTGCGTATGTATCTTCAAAAGAAGATCGAGCAGCTATGAAGGACTATATTGCTAAGCTGAAAATGAAGAAAAAAACGACAGACTCAGACGGCGATGGTGCTCTCGACGCAGATGAACTGAGAGCTATCGCTGACGACCTAGAGGGCGAAGAAGAAGCTCTCGTCCTGCCCAATCCTTATAATCAACCACGAGGCGCATATCGCGGTGATACAACTAAATTATCCGCCAGGCAGTGGATTGAACGTCAACGAAGGAAAGTAAAGAAATGAAAATCACACGTAAACAATTAAGACAGATCATTAAGGAAGAGATGGAGAGCCTCATCAAAGAAGAAGATTACGATTGCGTCAGGGACTGCCTGGGGCTGGGATACTCCAGGAGAGAATGCCGAGATCAGTGCAGAGACTCGACGAGTCATGATAGTCACCCACTTGATGTAGACGGCGACGGAAAGCTAACAATATCTGAAATGAAAATCACACGCAGACAGCTAAGACAGATCATCAGGGAGTCTATAGAGCAAACAAGGTCTCGAGAGGCAATATCACATTCAGCATCTCAAAGAGATGATGGGCTATCATTCGTAGATTTCACAGGTCTCATCGTAGACAAGCTAAACCTCTATGACGAGTGGCTTTCCAATAAGTCTGTTGATGAGGTCGTGGAAGAGTTAAGCTGTGCCGGAAAGATTTCTGCCACCTTTGCTAGGAAAAAATATGCTCCAATGAAAGGCGACGATACTATTTATTCAAGACAAGCGGCTCTTGATCCCCGCCGCACAGACTCGGAAGGAGACTTTTAAATAATGAAAATCACACGCAGACAATTAAGACAGATTATAAGTGAAGAACTAGATTCATCCGCAGAATCAGGAAGTCAGGCTGTAGAAGCTTTAAGCGAAGCAATCATGGTTTCACTAAAGCCGATAACAAGTCATCCTGCTGCAACCTCAACTCCTGAATCACGCTGGGCAAAGCTATCTGGAATTCCTGAAGAATACATCAATCTCAGCGAGACCATTGCTGACACTGGTCTATTTGATGCAGCAATAAAAAATGCAGCAAAAACAATCTCAGATCAATTCGGTGAGTCAATGATGAGGCTATTTTCTGAAGACCCTGAGATGTTTCAGGGACGTTCAACAGAATTAGAGTGGCAACAGCAAGTAACATATGCCCAGCAAGAATTAGACACGGGTCTAGAGGATGCAATAAACGAGAAGATCCAGGAAGTAGAGGCAATCCTTCACGGTGGAGACTATCGTGATGATCGTGACCGTGACACAGACGGTGACGGCAAGCTCGACTCTGATGAGCTGAGAGATATCGCTGACGATCTAGAGGATGAAGAGGAAGAACTTCGATATGCTGCTGGCAGGCCATGGGAGCATAACTAAAATGAAAATCACACGTAGGCAATTAAGACAGATCATCAAGGAAGAGCTTTCACATGCTCTAAGAGAGGGAGAACCGTCTGGAGCAAGGCAAGTTCCCCAAGATGCCAGAGACAAGATTCTTGACTGGATGAGTTCCAATAGGCTGTCCATGAAGGGCGCAAAGTATAAGAGCTTTAGCGGTCATCAAAAGCTAGTGTTTGTCCTAAAAGACGGCGGTTCTGTCTCTATAGAGACATCGACAGAGTGGAAAAGGTCCCCAGAAAACGATGAGAAACGAAGGAAGGCAAATGCTGCACCTTTAACTTCTGGACATGAATCATCTCTCAAAAACAAGATACAATCATCAATGAAGGGAAAAGATCCCGGAACATACACAATGGGATATAGCACATAATGTTGTGTAAACTATGTAATCAAATGTTATAATATAGCTATGATTCATGGAGAAATGATGCTTTTTATAATTTTATGTACGCTCTTTGGCTGTGCAACAGACACGCAAGATGGAAGCCTATCTTCTCAGCATAGTGGAGATCCAAGTTGTGCACCAGATATCTCACACATACAAAGTCCATGTCTAGATGGAATATTTAAAAACATGGTTGATAGAAATTGTACTGTAGATGTTGTGACTGATGAAGATGGGATGACCAGATACACATGTATTCAAGAGACAATTGAACCATGGGATGTGTGGACAACGAGGACATTCTCTTCGTGGGAGAGCAAAGATATTCCAGATCAAGAATATCTAGATGAAAATGGGTATAATTTGGCATGCGCTGACTGGTCGCTAGGTATTTTTTATCGATAATAGATAGCTCTGTGTGATACCTATAGTAGTGCACATAGGCCAGTTAAAATATGCTAATTACACTTAGGCAGCTTAGGCAGATTATTGCAGAAGAGATATCAATTCCATCTAGAGGTAGCGAGCGTCAACGCGCATCTACGATAGTTTACTTCTATCCTGGCCTTTATCCAAATTCTGATAAACACAGTGTTCAGAAGTATCTTCATAGCAAGATCGGAAGCCAGTCTACGACTGAATACGTGGATGGTAATATGTTTATAAGGACAAATAGAGCACTCTTTGTTGTCCCAAAGGATCACAAAGTTTCCTTTGATGAAATAGAATCCATCACAAAAGACATGGTCGAAGGGTATGACAATACTAGAAAGCTAATAGGCGGCTATAGTGCAGGATCAAAAGGTGTTGCAAGCGCGCAAGGGTCAGGCTCTAGTTTTGACTATGTAATTTTAGCTGATCCGACTCCTCATTCAGGCATTACGTGGGATCTTCTTACATATACACCTGAGAACTGGGGCAACGGTGCAGAACCCGGTGGCTGGTATAATAGAAGGCTCAGAGTCATGCTGGGTGTGTCTAAGATTCCCTCAGCTGAAGATAACACGCAGAGTACAACTAGACTCCCTAAAATAGATCACCATGTTCACATGAATTCTGCCGTTGATAGACTGATCAATATGGCATCTTAAACAATAATAAGATACAATAATACTCACGTCTGTAGAATATATTATGTGGCCAAGTGGCGGAATGGAAGACGCGATGGACTCAAAATCCGTTGAGCATAGCTCATGCGGGTTCGAGTCCCGCCTTGGCTACCATATCTTAAAGGGAGATTAATGGAGACACTTACGTCTTTTGTTCTAGTCGGAACAATTTTATCTTTTGATAGTTTTTTTACTACAGTTGAATTTCAAACGAATCCCCCATCTAACGGCGGAGGATCGATTGCTGTGATGCCATTAAACGCAATTCCCTGTGAAGTAAAAGTTGGAAAGACAATATACGTTGTCAAACAAGAACTACAAGAAATTCCCACAATTACATGCAAACAGGAAGAAGAGAGAGTTAATACAAAAACGGGTCAATCAAATGAAAGATATATCAAGTAATATTGTCTCGCTTGAAGAATACAAGAAGCAGATAGATAAAAAGAGAAAAGTGATAAAGGAAAGTTATAGAAATCCCTTTTCAGGATGTACAGAGAGAGAAAAGCATTTGCTAGATGTAATTGAGAGTCTTGCTGGGTATATTGAATCTTTATGCTCTGTTATTGAAAAAGATGCAGGCAATACTGCGTTGAATACTGTAGAATCTACTGAAGAGTGATATACTTAAAGGTAGGATGAATTAATAATGAAAATAAGATCATCTAGTCTCAGAAAGATTATTCGAGAAGAGCTAGTCATCATGCTAGAGGCACAAGTAGGCTCTTCGCAATCAGATAGTGACATCTCAGGGCCCGCATACGTTGATGATCTTCCCGCTCCGGCACACCCGCTTGATACAGACGCCAGTGAGATGAGCTGTGAGGAATATGGTGAAAAGCTTGTCAGTCTAAAGGGCCAGCTTAGTGCCAAAGGTGCTGATGTCAATGCAATCCATAGAAAGATAGAGCTTGCAACAGCGGGTCAAACAAAAGCGTGCAGTTAAAGAACTTTATGAACGTCTTCAAAAACGGAGGAGAAGAAGACAAATGATAAGTAACATGGGTTTGCTATGTTTAGACAATAAAGATTTTTTAGAAGAGTTATATGATACACAAAATAGAATAAGCTCAAAATGCAATCCAAATTTTGTAGCTGATGTATTAGATGCTCTTGTAGATAAGCTTTTGCTTCTTGAGGACGATTTTCCTGAAACTAAATTTAAGATAGAAGACATTCTATCATTTGCAATGATGTATGATGAAGGCATGAACTATTCCTATGAGATGGAAGACATCATAGAGACATTTAGAGAAGAAGCAGGAATTTCAGAAAATAATTAAAGTTTCGTATCTTTCATGCAATTAGCCGTGCACTTATGGTATAATAAATCATGAGAACCGAACAGCGGAATGCAATTGTTGATGATCTTCTTAGGAAGTATCCTCGTGGCCCTTTGGGATCTCTGCGAAAGAAAGACTATAGAAGCGAGACATTTCACGACTACATGACGAATGATGATGCAGTTAGAATTGTTGCTGGTGTTGACAATTATGGGTATGATAAACTTACTTTGTTTGATCTAGACCTTCATAGTTCTTATGCTATTCATGGTTATCTCAAGAAGAGACTATACAGTGAAGTAGTCATGACAGGCGGAAGAAAAGGGAATCTTTCAAAAAAGACAAAGCGACTCTGGTATAGAATTCGAGATATCGTATGGGATGTCAAGAAAGACGGAGGAGCCGGGGTATACAAGGTCTATACAGGATACTCTGATACTCTAGGCCACGTCTACGCAAAGAATAAGGATGATGCATCAGAGATCTCTTCTATGTTTTTTGGCCATCTGACAGACAGCTATCAAACAATCAAAGTAGAATTCATCAAACTAGGATCACCTAAAAGCATAACAAAGTTTAACAGTGAGATTATCTCACAGTTGGCTAGTTCGATTGAGTCAAATCAGTCAACAATTGAATTTTATACAGACAAAATTACACGCATGAGTGCAACGATGCAGGCACTTACGTCTGTTGAGAAGGGCCAGCTTAATATTATCAAAGGAGATAAAGGTGAGTAAGAAAGACATGAAGTGGGAAGTTAAAAAGATCGATGACAAGTGGGGCATCTTTCTCATGCAAGAGTTTTGCAAGACAGATGAGCCCGTGTGTTACGGTGCATCAACATGTAAAAAGACTGCACAGCGGTCTGTTGATCGAATGAATGATCCAAACTACTGGATTGACGATGAAGATGAATAAGGAAAAGCAATGCTGAGATTTAACGACGGTGTCAATATTGATACAAGCGGACCACTGCGCGTATTGCGCTTGAAAGATGGTTATTATGTGGTGGGCCAAGGGATGTGCATTCCAGTTGCAGACCGGGAAGAAGCACAAGAGCTTATCAGAGAAATGTCACATGGAAATGAATAAAGAAAAATATGAAGAGCTCATGTTGCGATTCGCGAAAGAGATGCACGACGTCGGTGTGACAGATGGAATGAAAAAGATAGTTGAAGCACAGGCTAATAGAACACCGAATTCAGTGAGCTGTAGCGCAGATGAGGTGACTAGAAAGTTCTATTATCAGCATGATGGGTATGTTATCGAAGCAGTCCAGAAAGTTTCGCTTGTAGTTAAAAAATCAAAATCCTGATTAAAACTAGGCTGCCTTTATTCAAAGAGCTGTAAGATAATTTGCTTGTAGCGATAGAACTTAAGCGAGAACATACTGCCTGTGCGTGATATTTAATACATGCGAGGTTATCAATGAAGGTTGATAGAAAGACACTAAGAGAGATTCTAAAAAAAGAGATTTCACTTGCTTTATCAGAGTCTAATACAGATTACGATCCCGATAGGCTTGAGAGAGAGATCTATAGCACAGTTGATGGATACTTAAGAGATCCTGAAGTTATTTCAGCAATACGTCTTCTTGAGTCAAAGATAGAAACACTTAAAGGCGGAATAGATAGAATTTCTAGTCACCAGTCAGATCTTGATGTTCCGTTTATTGTTTCTACGGTTTTACGATCAAGATACATGCCAAGGCTATATGGTCCAATTGAAGCAATGCTTCGAGGCGTAAGAGGTGAAGCCTCTAGACCCCCGCAGGTTGCAAAGCCTAGTGCAATTCAAGAGGCAGAGAAATCAACTCCGTTTGGGTCAGGGATGAAACAGGTAAAGAATCTTGACAAAGGTGAAAAGAAGATTATTGGTCATACGTGACTGACACATGTAAAGCGGAAGGGTTCTGCTAACAAAGAAATAGGTGAGGTTGTCTGGCACTCTTTGACAGAGTCAGGAAAAATTGAAATGTATGACGTCATATGGGAAAATTCAGGAGAGCTTGAACAGGGAATCTCTGCAAGTGAGATTATTTCTGAGCATGAGCAGACACATGAGCATGCAGCCACTGACGATAGCGACAGGAAAAAGAAATGAAAATCACACGTAGACAATTAAGACAGATAATACAAGAGGAGCTATCTGAGGATGAGAAGAAAGATCCTGAAGATAGCAAGAAAAAGCTCGGGAAATCCGCACAGAGGCTCTTAGATATTCTTGATAAATTCGACGACGAAGAGGCTAGACGCCTAGACGCAATTTTAAGAGATGCGATCCAAGCAGTACAGCCAGCTGTTCTTCCAGACGAGATAGCTAAAGACACAGTCAGAGGATAGCAACTGTCATGAGGCTCACACGAAGACAGCTAAATAGCCTCATACGTGAAGTTCTCACAATCGCTGACGTACACACTGACATCAGGTGGGCAGGTATAGTAGTTGTTCGTAAGTTTGGCAGTGTATGGAATGTTCTCTGTCTCGAGACGAGAGACGACTCAAAGCACGCTGGAAAATATGACATCACAAAGGGTAGAATAGAGGAAGGAGAGTCATATTTTGATACAGCTGTGAGAGAGACAGAAGAAGAATCTGGAATATCAATTAAAGATCTAAGCTTTTCATGGGGTAGCGACTATACAAGATTTGATAACGGCGTTATCTATATAGCTGAAACATCTGTTGATCCGGTGGGAATATCGCCAAACCCAGAGACTGGCCAGCCGGAGCATTTAGATATCATGTGGCTTCCGTTTAGTCAGGCAATAGACAAAGTTATTGGATATCTTAGAGATCCTATTTTATTTGTTGAGGAAACTATATCTCCTTAGTCTATTAGATTGCTATTCATGTAAACTTTTCATTAGTGGTATATAATAAGGGTATAGGAGAAATAACAATGCAGACCAACGTTGTAAATCTTAGAAAGGGAGACCTTGTCAAGCTTGACCCAGCTGCTTGCTTCACAGAGAAGAGCGGTGGCTGTCTTCAATACCCCCTCACAAATTATGGCAATGATGAGAGAGGAACTGTTGAGGGAACAAGAATTGCTACAGAAGAGGATATTCGTGTGTGGCGTAACAGTGAGCGTAGCAAGGGATTGACTTCAGGGGGTGAGACAAAGCTCCCACCCACTGCATACACTGTTAATCTACATAGAGATAGAGTCTATACCATTCTTCGCGCAAGATGCCGTCCGCAGTGGAACTATCGTTCCCATCCTGGAATGGCACTAGTTCTTTGTACTATAACAGGAGAAGCGGTATATATCAAGAGAGATCTACTGGAAAAGATTTGTGATGAGCCCTAGTCGATGAGAGCAGGAGATTTAGTCAGGTTCCGGTCACCCCTACATGCTTATATTGGTGATACACCCCCAAAGGGTAATTGGGAGATTGGTCTCTTAATTGAGTATCACAAGTGGGAAAAGATTGCAACGGTGTTATATGATGATCAGATCTTAAGAATTGCAGCAAGGAACGTACAAAAATATGGAAAAAGATATTTCAATGCGGGTAAATAGTTTTGAAAAATAAAATATTCAGATTTGTTGGTAATGCGTTAATCGAATTCGCAAATCGGTGGTTTTTTCTCTTTGATGGTCCGTGGGATGACAAGCCGTGGACTCTGAGAAATTATCTCGCTTTTTTTACAGGATCTATTCCTATAACAATCGGCTGCCTATTTCACAGCTGGATTGATGAGGATTACAATGAAATGGATTAAAAGACTATTGGGCTTGAGCACTCCGTTAGAAAAGAAAAAGAGAGAGCTATCTTCTTTACGTCACGAGGCATTCTATGCCACAAGAGACGGAGACTTGAGAAGAGCCGGAGAGCTTTCTAGAAAAGCTGAATCTCTTGAAGACGAGATCGTGGAGATGATTAGTGAAAGTCGGTGATCTGATAATAAGGAAAGAAGGCAAAGATATGTCTTCGATGATAATGCGACAGCACATGGGACCCGGCATTATCATCTCAAAGCAAATGTTTGGTACACCATTACATCCATGTATTACTGTTCTTTATCCAAGGACAGGCAAGGTTTATGATATTGCAGAATCTTTAGTAGAAGTTATTAGTGAGGCAAGCAATGATTGATTTTCTTCCCGATGGGTTTACATTTGGTGCGGTAGACAACGGCATCGTGCTGATTGGTATGTATATGGGAGTAGACATCGAAGACTGGGTTGCTAAGCGGCTTGGAAAAAAGTCTAATCCTTTGCTTGGAGCAGTCATTGGTGCTACAGGCTTCAACGCGATTTCAGACGGTGCTGCTGCAGCTATCGATCCTTCAATGTCTGGAATGACGCTGGGTGTGATGCTAGGCTGCGTAGTTGTGATGTTTGCAATTCCTGTCATAGAGAGGCTAAGAAGAGATAATGAAAAAGACTGATATCATTAGACCTGGAAGCCACGCGAAAGTCGGCGATTACATCCGAGAAGGCTGGGACACTGATACAAGAAGCATCCAGCCTCCGTATAATTACGGTCTTGTCATAAAGACAGAGATACGAAGGCTAGGACCTTACACACAAGAGCAGATCGATGAGGCACCGATCAGGAAGATCCATTTTCTAACTGGGAGTGGCAAAATAATGCAGCGTTACGCAGTTCACGTGGAAGTAATAAGTGAAAGTGGGTGATTTTGTAATAAGAAAGGAATTTATGGATAAAGATCATGTCTGTGGAATTGTTATAGATTTCGACTGTGATGGAGATCCTATTGTTTATTGGAACGGCGGCTCCATTGAAGAGGAGTTTTTATCAAATGTAGAGGTTACAAGTGAAAGTCGGTGACCTGATAAAAGTTAAGAATAGAGGTATGTCTATTGCAAATGGAAAAAAGTATCCTGGTCATATTGGAATAATAACAGAAATTGCAAGATCTGAGATGAACGATGATGACATCTCAATGATTATACATGCTATGATTGACAATAGTGTTGAGCATTTTCTTCCAAGGCATATTAAGGTGATAAAATGAAGATCGGAGATCTTGTTCGTTGGAAAAGTGTTGAAGGCCAGCCCGCAGGTATTGTCGTAAGTGATATTCGTTATGGAATTAATGATTCACTTGTAGACGTTCTAATAAACGGCAGTGTTGTTCCTGTTAACTTTCGTGTTCTAGAGATAGTACCAAATCAGTATGAAGCTGAAGAGGCTATGTGGAGAGTGTGGGGTGACCGGTGAAATCTGAAAATAACGCCTGCTGGCTAGGAGAACATATTGTATATGACTGTCTCGGATCAAAGGAACAGGAGTCATTTAATGCGTCTCAGCTAAAGTCTGTGATGGCAAACTGGGGATATCTAGAAGCATTTAATATCAATGGAGACAAATGGGGCGCAGATATAATCTTTTATAGATCTAGTGATGGAGATGTGTTAAAGGTTCAGCTAAAGGGCAGGCCAGTTCTTGATAAACACTATATTGGAAAAGAGATATACATTGCATTTGAAGACAAGTCATCAGAGACATGGTATGTGTATAATCACGATGAGATAATGGAACAAGTTCTTGAAAGCGGAAGGCTAGTTGGGACAAAAAGCTGGGATTCTAGAGGGGGATGGAGCTGGAGCTACTGTCCGGGATGGCTGTCTTCAATGTTGTCAAAATGGAAAATAGGAAGGGTATGAATTGAAACCAGGAGACCTCATATGGCAGTCAAGGGTCCCAGGAGGTATGTGTCTTTTCATAGGAGAAGTAGATATCACTAAATCAGAAAATGGGTGGAATGAAATTGATGAACCTGTTTTACGACTGCTTCATCCGTCTGAAGGCTTAATAGAGGATCCGTCATATTATTATCATACACTTGAGAATGCATACAGGATTGCAAGAGATAGAGATGCCTGGCTTACAAGAGAGAGAAAGTAATGAAAATAGGTGATCTAGTTAGAATGAAAAAAGAAGCAGGTGATTACAGAGGCAGAATAACTGGAATCATACTTGGATTTGGTTCTCATCATCCAGACTCATCTTCAATCATGATTTCGATAGTTGACGTCTTGTGGAATACTGGAAGTGGGTGGATTGCAAGAGATAGAATAGAGAGTATTGAAAATGAAGATAGGTGATCTAGTCTTTGATTTTCTTCCAGCATTTGCCGGAATGAGACACGAACACCCTGGAATAATTATTGATCTATGCCACATGTCTGTAAGGGTACTATGGAATGATAACACGATGTCGTGGAGAGAGATTAAGCATCTTGAGATATTAAGTGAGCGTGATTGACTATCTGTTTTGGGGAATGTTTGGTCTCACGCTAGAGATTACTTTTACTGCAATAAGAAAGAGAGATATTTCTTTAATTGGACACACATCACTATGGATGTTTCCTGTGTATGCTGTTGGGCTTACTCATGGATTAGACTTTATAATGGAATCTATTGAATCTCCTGTGTTGAGATATTTTTCGTATCCTTTTTTTGTGTGGTCTATAGAAATTCTCATAGGATTTCCAGCTAGAGCAATTGATATACGGATATGGGACTATAGATATCTTCCTGATAAGTTTCACTGGAAGGGTGTCATTAGTTTTTTTCACTTTCCTGTTTGGGTTTTATTTGGCATTATTTGTGAAAATGTTAACAGCATGATATACTATTGAGCATATAGATTATGAAGTTAGTTAGAGATAGAATTCCTGAGATCATTGAAGAAAGCGGCAAAACATGCAAATGTAGTGTTATTAAGGAGATAGGAGAATTTCAAGAACGACTCTTTGAAAAGATGCAAGAGGAAATGATGGAGTTCTTTGAAAATCCCTGTCTTGAAGAAGCTGGAGACATGTATGAGGTGCTTAAGACAATTACGTGGCTGCATAGGATAGGAATGGAAGAAGTTGTAGATGCTGCTAGACACAAAGCAGTCGAGAGGGGTGGATTTTACTCGGGAATAGTTCTAGAAGAGATAGATTAGAATGACTATGAAGCCAGGAGACCTAGTAAGTGTGTATTTGAACGATGAAGTTCAAATAAAAACTGGTATTGTAATTAGAGCATCAAGAAAAGTAATACATGTAGGAGAGGTCCTTGATGTTCTTGTTGACGGGGAAGTGAAGGTTGTTCTTAGAGAAAATATTCACATTCAAGCGACACTCAGAATAGCTGAAAGTGTTTAATTACACATTATCGTTTGGGTGCACATAAACTTTCAAGATATATCTCTCGCATTTAACATAGGTATAATTGAGGGATAACTATGAAAAAAGACCACACGCACTTACAGCTTGTTAAAAAGAATCTGATTGCCAAAACAGATGATGAAAAGAAAGTCAGAAAGAAGTCTATAAGAGAGAGGCTTGCCTGGAGAGGTATATCTACAAAAGATCTTCTCTTGTCTGGAATAGCGCTATCATCAATTTGTCTTGTTCTTATTTTACTATTGTGGGGCATGACCCTGCAATATATATCAATGTGATGTATACTTTGCTTGTCACTAGATATTTAGAATAGAACAGTCTACACTTTAAGGGTCAGTGCAAATTATGAATATTTCTTTGTCAGAGCTATATGATATCATTAATGAGGAGCTAAAGAAAATTTCAGAACATTCTGAAGAAGTCACAGATTCTGATGGTGATGGCATATCTGACAAAGAAGAAGTTCTATCAGCGTGGACATTTGCTCCTACTGCAGCCGAGGAAGCACAAAAACTTAATGACCAGACAGGACTGAGTTATAACACTGATCAGTCATACTGGGAAGAGATGGGTGTTACTACAGGAGAAGATCTAGCTCGTTCAGTGTTAAGCCAGGCATATTCTGATATGTACAAGTCCAAAGAGGGAATTCGTCCCAGATGGGTTCGATTTGACGAAATGTCAATTGAAGATATTCAGGCAATGATTGATGAGCTTGATGACGACGACCCAGACGATGGAGATGAAGGGTGGTTTTCTGACATAGAGGATGAGAGACGAGATCAAATGCAAGCAGACATCGACATAGCTCAGCAAGCTCATGGTGAAATTGAAGCAGAGAAAAGAAGAATGATGACACCAGAAGAAGGAGAAGATCTTCCAAAGAGAGGAGGAATGGGTCGCACTCTTAGAGAGAGTTCAGGCATGAATGCAAAAAATAGGTGGCAACATCTTGCTGGGATTAAGGATCATGAATGAAACTCACAAGACTTCAACTGAGAAAGATCATAAGAGAGAATATCAGAGCTGTTAGCTCTGGATCTCCAGCAACTGCAGAAAAAGCGAAGAGCACACTAGCCAAGTGGAATTCAGTAAAGACACCTGAATTTGATGATGACCGTCGAGAAAGAGATCCAGCAGTTGCAGATATGCTCGCTGATATGTGGAAGTCTACTAACCGCGGCTCGTGGAAAAAGTTCTGGGACCTGTCAAAAAAGGGATCAGATGACGGAGCGTGGAGTGCAGCCTTCATTTCCTATGTAGAGGATGATCCTTCGTTTATTGGCTCAATTCGACATAGTGAGTACATGGATGCTGCTGAGGCAGAAAGGGAAAGATTTGACAAGGGAGAAAATACAGACGGTAAGCATGTAGCTTTTTATCCAGGTGAAATTGAAACAATGCCAGGAGACAAGCGGTGCCACAAGAGATCTGGCGGGAAACACTGTGATATTTGCTTAGATGCGGGCTGTGATTCTTTTATCGGGGGAAATGTAGATAATGATATAAGGATAAGATCAGACGGTAGCGAAGGCGTTTCAGACCCAACCATGTTCATTGCTAAGTCTCCAATGGAAATCGAAGATGATTCATATGGGTGGAGCGGAGAAATGATTGATTATGAATATCCTGATAGAGGACCCATGCTGGAGGTCATTAATAGACGACTAAGAAGGGCAGCAAATGAAAATGCACTAATAGAGTCTAAATATTTTGGAATGTCTGTTGCTGATGTTCTCTCATACTTAGAGGGATTTGGAAATAACACATGGATATTCTTTGATACAGAGACTACTGGCTTCGAGCCAAGAGATAGTCAGCTAACAGAGATAGGCGCTGTTGCTATCAACCCGCGTGACTGGAATGAAGACCCAGAGATATTAGGAGAGTTTAATGAGAAAATAAAGCTAAACTCAGAAACAATTGAAAAAATTGAAGATCAAAAGAGTAAATCTGAAACAGGAACGAGATCACGAGGAAAAAGCATGACAGTTCCTGATATTCTTTCTATGACACGCTATGGCGAAAAGGGTCGAGATTATCTTGATGAGAATACTGTGATTGATGGCTTCTTGAAATTTGTAGATTCATTTTCTTCCCCAGTGCTTGTCGCACAAAATGCATCCTTTGATATGAAGTTCATCTCTGTAAGATCCGGTGATAGAATGAAGCGGTATCCTGTCATAGACACCATGAGAATAATGCAGCTATTTCTCATACCTCTATTGAGAACGCTACGTGGCCCGCCTCACAATGACGCGAAGGCAACTGAGCTACTATCTAAGCTCAAAAAAGGCAGAAGATACAGTGCATCAATGGGTGTGGTGTCAGGAGCATACGGAATATCAACTGATGAATGGCACAACGCGCTAGCTGACGTCAGGATGCTAATGCAGTTATTGAAACATGTTGTCCAAACACTTAGATCTGGAGAAGAAGTTGACATTCGACCTGAACACAGCAGTGTCGCTGCATATCAAGCTCGTAGAAAGAAAAGATGATAGTTAGCAGCATAAAGATAATCTGCACTATTCTTCGTGTAGAATGATTTGTAGTGTCATATTTATTTTATAGAGGCGGATAATGAAAATAACACGAAGACAATTAAGACAGATTATTAAGGAAGAGCTAAGTAGCGTGCTAACAGAGGCTTACCGAGACCCTACAGCTAGACACAGGTCTGAGCTCGCCTACCAAAAATCACATTGGCTAGGAGCCCAGCGGGAAAGATCACGGAAGCAATTACAAAGGGCATTTCACAAGTCTAGTCGTGTGGGTGCAAGAGGTGAAATAGGATCGCAGCTATCATCTATGGGTGATGCTGAACAAGATGAGTCAATTGCTTTTTTGATACCTGATGATCCTACCACAGGACAGCCTGGGCACGAGGTCTGGGCTGATCTTGCAATGAAAGAGCCTGATTGGGATCATCATAAAGGAGCTACAGGCTCTAGAGTTCCAACACGTCGAGAGGCATACCTCGCTGATCTTGCCTGGGATGTCGCCGACGGTCGTATTCAAATGGACGAAGACAAGCTTGAAAAGCTGATAAGTCAGAGCAAGACGTTTAGAGACACGCTGTCCGGAGCGTATGGAGAGATTCGAACACAAGAAGATATTGAAGATGCGTTTGGGCATGAAAGGTAGGGAGTACAGATGAATAAAATGGTAATGGGATCTATGATCATGGCTGCGACACTATACACAGGTGCAGCGCTAGCAGATGATGAAAAGAAAGAAGAGCCCAAGGTTGTCTATAAGCAGAGGACTGAAATTGACTTTGAAGGTGTAGAGGTGCAAGGTGAGTTAGTTAGACCGCAAGGATCACTGCTGTTGCATAGAAGGTCAGCTCACTTCAACCCGTTGATAAAGCTACGTACAGATTTTGATGATGAGATAGACAAGTCAGTCGATGAGATAAAGTAGCTCACTCAGTCCACGGAGATATCCACTCCGCTAGAACAGCTTCTTCTACAACTCCGTTGTATATGATGTCATATACTGTACCTGGCCCGATGTCTTCATCTTCTAGCCACCGCCTGTTCTCCTCTTCGTTATATAGAAATATCTTTGGAGTTGACTCATACACTCTCACAATGAGGCCAGGCTCGTCATAGGAATCACCATCCCCTGATGACTTAACAATCTTTACTAGATCTCCAACGCTGTATTTCATAACACGAATAACTATCGACAATAAAAGAACAGCTTAGGAGAATATGTATAATAGAATATGGAAACGGTAATGAAGCTAGATCTCTGGAAAGTATTTACAGTTGCCCTTGGTGCACTCATCATGCCATTAGCAGGCTGGGTGTGGTCAGTCAACGTAGAAGTGGCACAGTTAAGAAATGATGTAGGTGACCTAGAAAGACAGGCAGCTAATCTAGAAGAGCAAGTCGAAGAGCAAGAAGAAGCAACTCGCACGTTGATTAGAGTTGAAAGTGACTTAAAGCATGTAAGAGATATCCTGAGCAGAATAGAAGACATGGTGACAAGATGAGAAATACAGTCATCGCAGCCATTGCAATCTTGACGATATCTCTCATGGCATCTTACGCATCAAGTGACATCTCAGATGTAGAGAGAGATGCCAGAGCATTAGAGCTATTCTTACAGGACAGGCAGGACTATGAAAAACATTGTCCGTTTCGTACATGGGAACAGCCAGATATTTCCGTGTATAAAGAGACATTAGCATCACATTTACCTGAAGGGTGTAAAGAATGAAAATCACACGCAAACAATTAAGACAGATCATTAAGGAAGAGCTTTCACGAGTTGTTGAGGCTGAAGTGATCGACTTCCCACAAGAGCCTAAGCTTCCCTGGGAGTTTGGACCAGAGGGATATCTTGCAAGACCTGAACTCACACAGAAGATGTCTGATCTTGAGTACGGAAGTGACAGCCCACCTGAACTTATCCTCGCTATTGCACTAAGCAATCGAGCCGAAGAGATGTTGGGCTATAAGCAAACAGTTGATCCAGCACCCTTCCAGCAGCTAGGAATGAAGCTCTATCAAGACTACGTGGTAGGCAAGGCTGGAAACATTGAACAGAGCCTTCACGACATAACAAGCAGAATTGATGCTGGAGACTATTTTGACGAAGACATTCAGGACGTAATGGATGACATGCAGATGATGAAAACAAAGGGTCTAGCATCTCAACAGGATCCCAGCGAGGTTGAGGAGATGGGTATGGACTTTGAGAGGTTCCTGCAAGGAATAGAATCCGGTGATGTTGTTGAGCCGGAACAGGAAGACTAGAGTTACCCAAAATAGAGTGATTACTAATTAATATCACTTAGTCTAAAACATGCTCAAATTATTTGTTATAATTTCCACTTAATTTTGGAGATGATATGAGATATTGTACGCTGTCAGCATTTTTTCTTTTGGGAACTGTTGATATAATAGAGGACGGTCTAGCTGTCGTTGAGCTAGCTAGAAGCGATTATATTATAGATGTGGTTACACTTCCTACACTGATCTTTCCCTGTGAAATCAAGGAGGGAGATATGTTTTACTTCTTAAGTGTAGATGGAGTAACTGAAATAAGGTGTGGTGAACTGCCAGAGTAAAGAAGTTCACTATTCTATTTTGAACACTTGCAATGAATACCTATGCCTAGAGGTGTTGTTCGCGAGATGTATCTGTGAAAGTAGGAGACTTAGTTAAGCTTAAAAGTGTAAACAGTCTTGAGATGGGACTTGTAGTGTATAAACATCCAACAAAGGAAGTGGTGCAAGTTCTCTGGACAGATATAGGATTCAATTGGGAAAGCTGTGCACGCTTATGTATTATGTCAAGCTATGAATAGAATTCATCCAGCGCTCAGACATGCGTGACGTCTAGCGCTCAGACATGCGTGACGTCTAGCGCTCAGGCGTGTGTGTGTGTGTGTGTGATACCTAACACTCAGGTATGCGTGATATCACGTCCTTAGTGGGCTACTACAATATCGTTTTCAGTACGTTTTAGTGTTCACTATTGAAATTGTTTCTTGAAAATAATCAGCACGATGACATAAAGTGCTGTGATCCACTAATAATCGTGCACATGCTTTTAATATTCGTTATAGTTAATATATGAATATTGTGAATGAGAGAGAGGTTAAATGGAAAGACTTTATGTAAACGAAAGTTGTAGCAGTGATGTTGTTCTTCGTGTCAAGGGAGAAGACTATCATATATCGCTTGCTAGTGATCGTGATCTAAACAGGCTTGAATCTGTGGAGGCAGAATTTAAAAAGCACAAGAGCCAGTGCGAGTGTGATTTTGCAGTTCACAGGCATGACTTGAGAAGGATTCAAGATCAATTAAAGAAGGTTAAGTTTGTTTGTGGGGGTTTTGCACTCTTTATAATTGTGGACGTTATTCTTAATATGTTCTAGAACATAAAGAGTGAAGCTATTATTAAAAATCGTTGTGTGAAACATCAGCAGTGAATTATTGCTTTCATAACACTATTCAAAAATGATAACATAGTTGATATTAAAACAGGAGAATTACAATGACAAGAGCAAGAGACGTATTAGCAATTAGAAAAACATCAGAGAAAATTGATAAGCTTGAGATTGAAATGAGGAAGACGTCAGCTATCGCAAAGCTGGGTCTCACACTTTCAGCTCTACTCACACTAGGGTTGCTTTTTTGGCAATGTTTTGGGCCTGGCCTGTAGTGAGAATTTTGTGACATACCATATGCGCTTGCATGTAAACTGTATGTGCATATGGTATAATAAAGCTACAAGGAGTTGCAATGGCGGTACCTAGAAAGTTCAAGAAACAACTTAAGAAGGTCGTCAAACATACAAGAGATTCTGAGGGCCGCAAGATTCAGTCGTCGAAAAGAACGTGGACTTTTGTAGCAGGTGATCTCGTTAAATGCACGTCTTCAGGTTTTTGGGGTGTTGTGATTGATACGCCTACATCTGAGGGATACGTTCAGGTTCTTATGCCTGGCGGCAATGACTTTATTCATGCATCAAAGCTTGAAAGGGTGCAGAAAACAGATTAGTTGCGCGTGTAATGCGTGCAGCAAGTGGTATATAATAGTAAAGCAACGGAACAAACCACCAAGGAGAAATGATGGATATCAAAACCTTTTGCCTTGTAGCCCCACAGGCTGCTAAGAAATCATCCATTCTGATGAGAGGCCCTCACGGAATCGGAAAATCACAACTCGTTCAGCAGATCGCTGATGACATTGAGATGCCAATTATCGATAGGCGTCTCTCGCAGATGAGTGAAGGAGATCTCGTAGGTCTTCCGGAGCTTGTTGATGGTGTCACTCGATTCTGTCCGCCTGACTGGTATGCTCGTGCATGCCGTGAACCGGTGGTACTATTTTTGGATGAGCTTAATCGTGCTACTCCAGAGGTACAACAGGCAGCATTCCAGATCGTGCTTGATAGGGAACTGAATGGTCATCGTCTTCACGCTGACACATTGATCTATGCTGCTGTGAATGCCTCTGCAGATTATCAAGTCAATGAGATGGATCCTGCATTGCTTGATCGCTTCTGGTGCATTGATCTTGAACCTACTGTTGAGGATTGGATCGAATGGGCTCAGGGCAACGATGTTGATCCTGTTATCGTGGACTTCATTAGAAATAATCACGCTCACCTTCGGTATGAAGGCACTATTGAGCCAGGAAAAGTGTATCCCTCTCCGCGGTCATACGAGCGGCTGGATTCAACTTTGAAGGTTGCAGGAATGGTATCTAAGGATATCGCAGGAAGCAAGGCTCCTGAAGGATTCTATGCTATCTCTCTTGGATTCATCGGTCTTGAGGCATCTATTGCTTTCAAAGAGTTCGTAGAAGATTATGAGATTATCGTCTCTGCAGAAGATGTCATTGACAACTATGATAAGAACAAGGATCGTATCAAGATTCTTAATGACGATAAGCTCAACGGAGTTGCAGAAAAGATCATCAATCACTGCAAGGAGAATGAGTGGACTGTTAGTCAATGTTCAAACATTGCTGAGTTCGCTAAGAAGCTCTCTGGAGAGATGATGGTTGCTCTATGGAATGGTGTGATGGAGACAAGCGTTGTTCCTAACATCACTGCACTCCACAAGTTCCTTGGTCAGGCAGTTGTTGAAGCAGTCACAGAAGCAAGAAATCTGTGATTCAAAACTGCCTAAGCTGCCTGCTGGGCATGTAAAATGCCCAGCAGGCGGTTTATAATATAGGTATACAAGGGGAAATAATGAAAGAAACAACCGCATCTGACCTTCCAGTTGACGTGGCGTCTGATGAACAGATCAGTTCATTCAGGCTAGATCCACATCTTGTCAACTTGATGCTAAGCGAACCGTTCTTTAGTACGATTCTTAGGAGCGTAAACAAGGTTAGATCTCTTGATAAGGTCCCAACTGCGGGAGTTGCGATTATTGACCAGACTCCTACACTGTTTTGGAATCCAGGTTTTCTAGCTGCGCTTTCTTCTAGAAAGGTAGGAGGTGTTATGAAGCATGAGTGCTATCATCTCATCTTCAAGCACTGTTCTTCTAGAAAGAAGCAGCCTCACACTCTTTGGAACTGGGCAACTGATCTTGCTATTAACTCGCTCATTGCCTACGAGGACCTTCCTGAAGAGGGTCTCTTTCCAGGTCGGCCTTTGAATCTTTCAAAGGTAACAGATCCTGCTCTGCTTGATAAGTGGAAGAAGGTCTCTGACCTCATTGAGTCACTTCCGACGAGAATGGCTTCTGAGTGGTACTTCACAAAGCTTAAGGAAGATAAGGATATTAGCGACATCATCAATAATGAGGAAGGTGTTGTGGTAACAGATGATCATGGAGACTGGGGAGACCTTAGTGATGAGGATCGTCAGGTCGTGGAAGGAAAGATCAAGAAGGTTCTTTCTGACGCTGTTAAGAAGTGTGACTCCACGGGAAGCTGGGGATCAGTTCCAAGTGAGGTGAGAGGAGAGCTTCGTAGCATGGTATCGAATGAGATTGACTGGAAGCGTTTGCTACATAGCTTCTGTGGTCGTAGTCAGAGAATGAATAAGAGTCACACGATGCGTAGAATCAACAGGAAGTATCCGTACATCCACCCTGGTGTGAAGCGTGGTCACACAGCTAATCTCGCAATCTATATTGATCAATCTGCCTCTGTTAGCGATGAGGATGTTGAACTTCTATTTGGCGAGCTTAACGGTCTAGGAAAGAAAGTTAACTTTACGCTGTTCCCATTCGATACAGCTGTTGATGACAAGAATGCAATCAAGTGGAGAAGAGGCCAGCGCGTTCCACCTGTCCGTCATAGATCAGGAGGCACAAACTTTCATGCAGTTGCACAGCATGCTGACAAGCGAGCTGATGAGTTTGATGGATACATTGTTCTTACAGATGGTGAGTGTAGTGATCCTGGTCCAAGCCGACTGCGTCGTGCATGGGTGATTGTTCCGGGAAGGAGGCTCTACTTTGATCCTCACCCTGGCGACATGCTTATCAAGATGCAGAATAGTAAATCACATTCGTAGTTTTCATAATATTGCCCCTTAGCTCAGCTGGTAGAGCGCGCGGCTGTTAACCGCTCGGTCCGGGGTTCAAGTCCCCGAGGGGCAGCCACACACACACAAAAGTAAGGAGAAAACATGGTAAGTCTAAAGAAAGGTGACAAGGTCTTTTTCGGAAAGCCTGGTCATAGAGGATTCAATTATCCGACGTCAGATAGTGAATCACTTCTTTTCGACGTCAATGCTGAAAAATTATTCTGGGTAGGCGGCGGAGACAAGACTGCTGTCTTGGTTCCAGTTCGGTCTCTTAGTCCGTTCAAGTGGTTGGCAGACGACAAGCTTGTCCCAGTATGGATAAACAAACAGTGAAATGCTGGGGTGTAGCGCAACTGGCAGCGCATCCGGTTGTTACCCGGAAGGTTGGTGGTTCGACTCCACCCGCCCCAGCCCATCATAAAGAGAGTGCTAAGTGAAAAAGGGTGATGTTATACATGCTCCTGATGTTGATAGACACGTCATGATGAAGATTGAGCACGAAGATTTAGAGCTTGTCTCATGCGTCATTATCAGTGTAGGACTTGAGGCATCGTATTACGATATCTGGAATCCAGGTAGATCGTCACAGCTAAGGAATATCACTGTTATGACACCCAGTAGCAAGTTGAGAAACTTTTACTGCAAAGAGATAGAGCTCTTTAAGAGAATACATGTAGAATGTATGGCATGTAAAACCACGGCAACTAAGGTATAATAGTTAAGCAATACAACCAAACAAAGGAGTAGCTAATGAAGCTAAATATTGCTCAGGAAGAAGTTGAACTAGGAACTAATATCCTTGATATTGAAGTCCCGGAACAACTCAGGAAACGTGTAAAGTCAGGTCTTGATTATTTTGATGATGCACTTGGCGGAAAAGGTTTCACGCCATCAATGGTCACTCTATTCACTGGTACACCAGGTGCCGGCAAGACGACTATGATGCTGGAGCTTGCTAACTCTCTCACAAGAAATGGCTCAACTGTTATCTTCAACACTGCAGAAGAATCTCTCTATCAGCTTAAGATGACAGTTGAGAGGCTTCGTCTTCGAAGCGGATTCATTGCAGGCCAGGAGACTAATGTTCCGAGGCTTCTAAAGAACTGTGATAGGCTTCGTGAGAAGAATCCTAAGAAGCCCTTCTTCCTTATCGTGGATTCTCTTCAATGTCTCAATGATGGAAAGTACGGAGAGCATAATACAAACTCAAAGACTGCTCAGCGGTCAATGTCTTTGATTACAGATTACTGTAAGGAGAACTTCTGCAATGCCATCATTATCGGACAGGTAACCAAGAGCGGCCAGATGGCCGGTGCTAACGTCCTCAAGCACATGGTTGACGCCATGATGACCCTGGATGTAGAGCGAAAGGATGATGATCTAATGGGCTGCAGAGTTCTTCAGGTCGAAAAGAACAGGTTCGGCGGTGCAGGACACATCTTCTTCCTTGCACTTCGTGAGGCAGGATTCATGGAGGTGAGTCGAGTCAGTATCTCATAGATCAATACGCTGTGTTCAAAACAAGGCGGCCTGGCATGTATTGCCAGGCCGCCTGTGGTATAATATGTATACAAGGAGAAATAATGACTTCAGTAGCTGACAGAGTTTCGCCTCTTGAAAAAGAGCTGAAGACTCTACGTAATCGCCAAGAAGATCTCATGGACGATATCAGAGATCACGACATGAAGCTGTTTATCGAGAAAGGTGGGTGTCAAGCCTGTCAAGGCAGAGGGTGGAGGGTGACATGGGATACACTTGATTGTATGCAAGGTGGCTATGCTCAATATGGGTCTTGTGATGCAGATGGCTGCACTCCAGAGACACGACTAGTTTCAGGAATGTCTCCTCGTAGATCGAAGTATGATAGAAATAAGGGAACAATTGTTGAACCGGTAGGCTCAACAGACCAGATATTTGAGCTTCAGGATATCAGGAGCAAGATCTTGGACTTAGGTGAAAAACTCCGTGATACACATGAGAAATGGTCTCCTGGTGTCAACAAGCTTGTTAGAATCATCAGCGGTGGCAACGGACCTATCGCTCGTCGTCCAAAAGTGGGTGTAGAAGGGTTTGTTATCAAGAAGTTTACGAATAACTGGGGAACAGAAAAGTTGATTGTTCTTGACAGTGATGGGAATAAGCATTGGCCATCAGCTAAGCAGGTCGAAGTTATCAATCCAGACCCTGATAGCAGCGTATTTGATGTGCACATGGAAGATGAGCGAAAGCGAAATGGGCTTCCAGTTGTTGTTACAGTGAAAGCGAGATCAGCGAAGGCTGCTCTTGTTGTCACAACTACATCAAAGGAAACATGGGTGCCATTTAGCCAGTCTCCTGAACTGTCGAATACAAAGAAGGGTGACACACTGTCTATTATCATTCCAATGTGGATCATCAAGAAAAAGAATCTTATTTGAGGACAACATGAGAGTATCAGACATTCTATTCAATATTAGAGACTTGCAGGGTTCAAATGCAAAGAAGGAGATGTTGCTATCTCATTCTGATAATGACCTACTGAAGAAGATTCTAAGATATGGATCTGATCCCTTCACACCGTTTAACGTAGTTAAGGTTCCAAAGACAAGTAGCAGATTTGGGTCTAATAATGAAGAAACAGCGTGGGAATCTTTTTTCGATGTTGCTGATATGTGTGCCAATAGAAGCTACACTGGAAATGCTGCAATTGAGATGATGTCTGACGTATTCTGCATTGCCACTGAAGATGAAGAGATGTGGATGAGAAAGATTCTAAGAAAGCATCTTGCTATTGGAGCGTCTATCAAGACTATCAATAAGGTGTTTCCAGGATTGATCAAGACATTTGATGTATCACTTGCACATAAGTTCGACATCAAGAGGGTCGTAGGACAGGGCAGTGTATTTGTCGAGCCTAAACTAGATGGAATCAGATGCTTCGCAGTAGTTGAGAAAAAGAATGCTCAGCTATTTGCGAGAAGCGGAAAGCTCATTACAAACTTTGATAATACAATCGGAGAAGAGTTGAGAAAACTTGGTGACGGCTGCTATGATGGTGAGTTAATGGGTGAGGACTTCACGTCTCTCATGAGGCAGGCATACAGAAAGGATGATGTGGATGTCTCAGAGACATGGCTATCACTTTTTGACTTTTTGCCACTAAAGGAATGGGAATCCAGAGAGCCTAAGCTATCGTGCAAAGATAGATATGAACAACTCGAATCTCGCTTGGGAAGAAGAGAGCATAGCTATGTTAAGATCACTCCCAGGTATACAGTGAGTGTAGATGAAGAGGAGATCTATAGAATGCATAGTGATTTTACGAACCAGGGCTTCGAGGGTGCAATGGTCAAGATGATTAACACACCATATAAGTTTGGACGTGGGTATGAGGTGATGAAGCTCAAATCGTTCTATGACGTTGATCTTGCGATTCAGTCACTTGAGGAAGGAACTGGAAAACACAAGGGAAAGATGGGATCTGTTATTGTAGATTTCAATGGTGTCAAGGTTGGTGTCGGCTCTGGATTTTCTGATGAGCTAAGAGAGACGATGTGGAATGATACAGACAGCTTTGTCGGAAGAGTAGTAGAGGTACGATATCAAGAGATAACGCCTGATGGATCTTTAAGATTTCCCACGTTTGTGTGCTTTAGGAATGACAGGTGAGTATAGGTGTTGGGTCTATTGTGAGGGTGAGGCCAAGCGTTTCAGGATCTCTCTACGGGAACATTTTTGGTATCATTGTTGATATGCATGAAAGTGATACAGTTGTAAATGAGTTCTATGTCTGGTTCAATGCAATGATACTCACAAAAGAAGGGACTATTACATCTGTCCCATCAGAGCTCTTGGAAGAGGTGAGTCTTGATGGAGACTGAAAGAGCTGTTCTTGGTTTTATTCTCATACTGGTGGGATTTGTTCTCGGGTGGAAGACAAGACCGGTATTTTGGGAGTGGGTGCTTGAACAGGAATGTGGCTGCGGCAGCGGAAAAAGACTGATTGACTGCTGCTACGTAGAAAATATCGAAAACAATTAGAGGTGACAATGAAGAATATCAATAAGAAGTATTACAAGAAGTATTACTGTCGATTTTGCGGAACAGCAGCAATAAAAGATCACTGGATTTATGGACAGTGTCCAAGGTGTGGATCAAGTGTGGCACCGAAGGAGTGGTAGAATGAAAGCAACAATTACAACATCAAGCGGAATGGTATCACTTGTGCTGAATGCGAAAGATCGCAACAGGTCTGTATACGAGGATAAGCTCATTTCATGTATAGATCATGATGGAATCCATGTGATGGGCCTGAGCTTTCTACATAATGATGTAGAGATGAGAACACAGTGGTTTGTCAAGATGCAAGATTCAGATGAGCCTGCTGAGATATGGCTTGATGTAGACTTCGATGCACTAGACAAATATACTACACAGATGGATGTTCAGAAAGAGATGTCACAGTGAAAGTCGGTGATCTTATTACACTTAAGAATCTTGATGAGTCCTGGGGAGAGGTGGGCTTGATCACTAAGATTCACGTGACAGACTATGGAACGGGCCAGATCAGCTTGATCGCCAACGGCATGATGAGCTGTGCTATTCCATGGATAAAGCGTGACAAGTATATTGCAGAGGTGATCAGTGTTACAAATAGGTGACTTAGTTAGATTCTTTGATTACGATGCGTGTGCCGCTAATAGGGATCGAATTGTGCCACGTGACGATTATTGGCGCATTGGAATTGTTACGGATATCCGTGATGAACCATGGGATGATGACTGGGATCCAAATTGCTTGCCCTGTGTAGTTGTGACGAGCAATTGCCATAGTCAGCCTATCGTTATGCCTAATGAGAACAATATTGGAACTTGGGTCGAGGTGATCAGTGAAAGTCGGTGATCTGGTAAGAGTTAAAGGATGCCCTCCCTTTATTGATGGGCTAGATCATCTCAAGTGTGAATGTTTTTTCTGCAACGGTAGTTCGAACCGCGTCGGGTATATCATTGGTCCTGGTCAAAGGAATAGCTGGATAGTAATGTTTGATTGCGGAGAGTGGAGACTTGATGAGTTTGACTTGGCACGTGGTGATGTAGAGGTTATTAGTGAAAGCTAACAACATGCAATGCATGCATGCTGACCATAAGCCGTGGTATAATAAAACCAAGGAAACAGGAAAAAATGACACTTTCAGTTAAAAACGCTATCATTGATGACCTTCTCACGAAACGCCCATCTGGTCCATTTGGAACACATGTCATTCATGAAGAACGCGAATTCTACGATTCCAATTCAGGCACATATAAGACAGAGATAATCTCAACTAATTGTGATAACTTTGGCTGGTCAAATAAACAGTTATTTGATCTCAATATTCATACTGAGCATAGCTGTAAAACGTATATTTGTAAGAGATTCTACAATGAAGACTACGTCAGCAGCCTCACAAAGGGTAAAAAGATTGCAGTCTCAAGAAGAACTAATCGGTTGTGGAGAAGGCTGGAAGCAGCCGTCGATGCTGTTAAAGAGGAGGGTGGTGATGGCATCTATAGAGTGGAGAAGCGATGGTTTTCTTCTCCGCTTGGGTATCTAGTTGCTAGGGACAAGGAGACTGCGATAGCCATGGCGAAACTATTCTACGGATTCATGTGTGAAGACGGCAAGCTTGTTGCAGAGTATGTTAGGTCTGGTGATTATTCACATGTAAGGAAGCTGAATGCTGAGCTAATCGAATCTGCTCAGAACGATATCAAAAGACGAAAAGAAAGAATTGATGAGATCAAACAGACGATTGATAAAAAGAATCTTATGATCGATGCAATCAAGACGGTTGATCGTGGACAGGTTTCAGTGACAGCAGTAAAGTGATCAGTGAAAGTCGGTGACCTAGTGATGTTTGAAAGTGACGTTCCCAAATCCCAGCGGTGGGAGGGTGGCGAATATACCAGAACAGGTATTGTTGTTGCTGAGCTGCCAGGTGACTATATTGAAGCACCAGCTGTCTCAGTATTGTGGTCAAGCGGCGAGCTGGTGGAACGAGTTCCACCGCGCATTCTGGAGGTGATCAGTGAAAGTCGGTGACTTGGTAAAGAATCTAAACTCTGAAGCTCGATGTACTGGACTTGTCGTGGACTTTGAGTTCCGAAGGGCAGGCGGCGGATTCTACTCTGTGAGAATGCCTGTAGTACTGTGGCAAGATGGAAGGTGCAGTCCGATTATGCCAGACATGGTTGTGAGGTCTCAATGAAAGTCGGTGATCTGGTAAGGCATAAAAGGTTTAACGTATGTTATCTGGTTGCCAAAGTCGACAACTCAGCGATGGTGGGTGTCTTAGATCAATCAACAGGTGAAACAAAGTATATAGCACAAGGATGGCTGGAGGTGATTAGTGAAAGTCGGCGACGTTGTTAGACAGGGAAGTCGTGTTATTGAGATACGAGGAAAAAAGAGAAGCAAGATTGTTGGAACAGTAGTTGCTATTCACGATCTTCCCGATGAGATGACCAAGAGCCGAAATGGAGATTGGTCAAAGCTTCTAGGGACTAAAACTGTAGATGTTCTGTGGTCAAATGGAAAGCTTAGTGAGAACTTTGCTGAAAATAGCCTAGAGGTTGTCATCAATGAAGATTCCTGATCAAGTTTTACACGTGGGTGATCTTGTTCGAGTTACAAAGAACTGGTGGCCGAACTTTCAAGGAGGCGAAATCGGTCTGGTCACTCTTGCTAGATGTGATAAAGTGTGTGTAAAGGGTGGCCTAACACATCTTTCTCCTGGTGAAGGCGGACCAGAGCATGCGATGGAGTGGTGCTATGTCGGACGATTTGCTGGAGGCCCTGTTCAAGGTGTTCGTCTTGATCGTCTGTCTCCCGTGGAGGTGATAAGTGAAAGTCTGTGATCTAAAGAAAGGGATGCTTCTTGAGTGTGCAAATGATAATGATGCTTTTCTTATTCATGGCAGTGATAATACATGGGTCTCGGTGAGACCAAGGATGTATCGAGGTCGACGCCGAGAAGTCACGGGATTCATTGAAGATAAAATCATTATGTACCTTGGAACAAAAAAAGACATCAGCATTGACATTGCCTGGTGCGATAAGTTTGTTTTGATTGACGGAAAGATTATAGGAGTTGACCCATACTCTTGGCAATTGATGAGGATATTTGATGCAAGTCGGTGATCTAGTTAAAGAGTTACGAGGAGATGGCAAAGGAATCATTGTTGAAGTGTTCAGCAATCTGGGCATGGAACACGGTGCACGACCCGGTGAGTACACACAAGTATGTGTGCTCTATCCTAGCGGAAAGCTCTTCAGGCAATCGACAAGAGCATTTGAGGTGATTAGTGAAAGTCGGTGATCTAGTGAAACTAAAGAATCAAGGAAACGGTCAACCTGGAGTTGGCATAATCTACGAACGCACATCAGGACATGAGCTTGGGCCCAAGCGCACAGATGAATACAAATGCCTATGGGACGATCCGCACTGGAATCACAGTTTTTACTTCGAGCGTGAGCTAGAGGTGATCAATGAATAATATTAAACGATCCTTATATCGCCGATTACTTGAGCTCGGCCTTTCTTCTAATAATACTAAACTATTTCATTATTTCTGTGGATATACTGTTATGATAAGAGGGGCTATGTATGCAGTTGATGAGAATACAGCTAAACTTATACAGGAGGCACTAAATGAAAGTCGGTGATTTAGTACGGCCGCATCCTGGTATTCGACATGATCGACATAAGCGGTACCCCGAGCCGTGGTTCGGTGTCATTCTCGAAATGGATAAGAAGAGCTCGGTATATGGAGGATCTAGACAAGCTGCAGTCGTGTGCTGGAACTATCCCGGCTTTCAAGAGGAATCACAATGGACATATCAACTAGAGGTGATCAGTGAAAGTCGGTGATCTGGTTTACAAGAAAATATCAGAGCAGTTTGGCATTATTGTAGCAATATCCCAGCGAGACAGCCAACTTATGCGCGTTTTTTGGACTACCCATGAAGCGAGATGGTGTGGGGAATGGCATCTGGAGGTTATCAGTGAAAGTCGGTGATATGATTAGAATGGTGGTTGACGAACATTACCAGCGAAACTGGATGGCTGGCTTGCTGATTAGTATCAACACCGGCTACAAGAAACAAAGGGTCGCGACTGTGATGACGAATCGAGGTGTCGAAACCTGGCCGCTAGATAGCTTTTATCAGTTTGAGGTGATCAGTGAAAGTCGGTGATGTTGTGAATTTTAACACGAAGTCCTGGGTATTCAACGCAGCGAATGCTCGCTATGCTAATCCAGGAATCATCATAAAGTGTATCGCTGATCGCGTCGCAGAAGTTTACTGGCGAGATGGAAAGATTACGCGAGAACATGATTCGTATCTAGAACTTTGCAAAGAAGGCACTTGCGACACGTAGCGCGTGCAGGCTAGATATTATATGTGGTAGAATATACCACAAGGGAAGCTTAGCATGAGCACTCATTCTGTCATTGGAGTATCGCATTCCGACGGGAAGATAACTGCGTGTTACGTTCACATGGATGGATATCCTGACCACATGGTCGGAGCTCTAGAGGATTTTATCGATAAAAAGACTACAACTGGTCTTATTCAACTTATCGTACGCGCACAGCTAAGTGGTGGAATAAGATCGTTCTGGTCTCCTTCACTGGACTCTCAAGTGCGAACAAATGAGTTGCTGGATGGCGGAGAAGAATACACTATTGATGAGAAGAGCTGGGACGAAGATCACTATGGTGCTTCGTACAGATACCTTGTCGACTATGAGTCAGGAAAGATCATAGAATCTTGGAGTAAGTATATTGACAGTTAAGATTGGAGATCTAGTAGGCTGGTTGTGGCCACTCAAGACAGACTGGGAGCAAACGCATTTCACAGGAATCGTCGTCGGATCCCGTCTTGCAAAGACAGATTACGATAAGTTCAGAGTCTTTTCAGTTCTCGTAAGTGACGGAACTACTGTTGATGTTAGAGAAGATGAAGCATCTCTTGCAGTTATTAGTGAGTCAGCTTGCATGTAACTAAGCTGCACTTATGGTATAATAAATACATGGAAATTGGTGACTTGGTAAAAGTCCATTGGGGCGTCAGTGATCGCTCCGGTGAAGAAGGTGTCGATTGGGGCTACTCTGCCGCTATCGTCACAGGTGAGATTGTGTGGTGGAACGACGATGTCCGTAACCGCTTTCCCTGCGGCGACGTAGAGATTATGTTTCGTGGCAGGCGCATAGACTACAACATTGGGCGGCTGGAGGTGATCAGTGAAAATCGGTGACATCGTACGAATCAAAGGCAACTTTCAGGTGGAGCATGCACCAGAAGAAGTGTGGCCAGAGGTTTACGGTCAGATCGGTGTGATCGTTGCAATGACTAAGCGCCTCTACATTCCCGCAGCCAAAGTCATGGTCTTGGGTGAGGTTGCTGAGTTTGATCTGGACGAGATGGAGAGAATCAAGTGAGAGTCGGTGATCTGGTACGAACTAAGCTGACCCAATCTGCTTACGGATATGAGCGACCAGTATGTGTTGTTTTATCGACTGAGAAGCGAATTGATGGATTGGTCATTGATATGATGGATCCCCAGGGTGTGATTCGTCGATGGCTTGAAGAAAACCTGGAGGTTATCAGTGAATGTCGGTGATCTAGTAAAGATGAAGGTGGGATACTCTGTGCCTGGGCTTGTGTTGCGAATCGATAAGCAGCACTACGGTGCTTCTACGGCCTACAAGATTTCAAAGGTCGATCGCGGCAAATGCATTCGATCGAATATGGTTGATTTCATTGGCGTAACGGAAGATGGCATTCGAGATCGAGTGCTAGTACTCTGGCCCGACGCCGGATATAGCTACGAAGAATCTACTAAGTTAGAGGTGATAAGTGAAAGTAGGTGATATGATCAGATACATAGATGAAACCGGGATCGTCCTCGATATTATGGAGGATGGGATCACACAGGGTCAGGTGCTTGTTCTCTGGCAAGACGGCAAACCGCAATGGGTAGCATGCGTAATGTGCGAGGTGATAAGTGAAAGTCGGTGATTTGATTAGAACTACACTAGGTAGATTTGGAACGATTGTCAGAGGTCCATACACATATCGGTTTATGGAGAGTCAAGACTACGAAATGGTTGATGCCGGACTGGGTCACATGGCAGGGGTATATGGAACTGCAGTAGATGTTACATTCACAGATAATGGAAGGACCAGCAGACTTCGACCAAAAGACTTCAAGGTAACAAAGTGAAACAGGGTGAGCTTGTTGAGATCATACGCTTCAACAGATGGGGTGGAGCATCTAGGACAGGAAGACGAGGCGTTATTCTCAGCATGGCCTATTGCGGATATGATAATGAGTCAACTCGGTGGAATGTCTTCATTGAAGGAGAGATCCTAGTATTCTCAGAAAAGATGTTAGGAAAGGTCCCAGAAGCATGGAGAAAGATAGGGTGAGTAATGGATAGAGAGCTTACAAAAGGTGATCTTGTTATCATCAGTGCAAAGAATCTATCACCAGAATGGCTTCACTATAGCGAAGACGGTCTGCTGGGTATTGTTGTTGATGATATTGATGCACATGAAGAGGTGAGGTGTTATCACGTGACTGGAAACGAAGTATCATTCCGGTGGTGGAATACTACAAGTGTGGAGTTGCTCAGTGAAAGTCGGTGATTTGGTAATACATGACTTCCGTGGCAACGAACTTGGAAGACTTCCCGCCGATAAGCAAATCGGTATCATTACTCACATGAGCCCGTGTCCATCTCGGGCAATCTCTTCTTCGGTCGTCTCGGTTCTCTTTGAAGATGGTGAGTATGATGTTGACAAGTGCGATTGTAAGGTGATCAGTGAAAGTCGGTGATTTGGTTCAGTTTCGATATTGTGCACAACAAGGACAGTTTGGTATGGTGACCTGCGTGCCCGAGAGATCTCATCTTGCCAAGTCAAACCCTAAGCTAGCAATATACTGGGTCTCCTTCATGGGTGGTGTTCAATGTTTTACAGGCAATCAACTAGAGGTTGTGAATGAAAGTCGGTGACCTGGTACAACACGTGAAGACAGGTGAGAAAGCTCTGCTGATTCAGCTATGGGAAGCGGGACACAATCGCGGCATGGTTGAAGTGCTTCACAACAGTCAGAAAGTGCGGTGGTTCAGATCAAGTGTCAAAGTGGTGATTGTATGAGTGTAGGCACTCTAGTTCATGATTACGCGCTTGGCATGAATGGTATCGTTGTCAGCGGAGCATGGACCGAAGAAGGACGGTCGTATGCAGCAAATCCTGTAAGTCGCGACATTGATTGGGAATGGCTCGTGCTGTACGATGATGGTGAGCTACAGGGCGCAGACACAGGTGATCTCAAGGAGATAATGTGAAAGTCGGTGATCTGGTCTATGTTTGCCCTCCGGACCGTGACACAGTGGGTGTGATCATTGGGACAGATAGTCAATTTTCAGAGCGTACTAATGTTTTTTTTGATGGATTTGTTTATTCTGTTCCCACATTTCAACTCGAGGTTGTAAATGAAAGTAGGTGATATAGTAAGATTTTCCAAACTGCACTACAACCAGCCAGGGATCGACTACGTAAAAGGATGGATTGGCATCATAGTAGAGAAGGTCAATGACTCAGATGGAGTTTTAGAAGAGCTCCACATCCTATGGAAACACGGCAAGGTCAGCGACTATCCATCGTCTTGGTGGAATAAACTTTCATATGAACCGTTCGAGGTGGTTAATGAATGTGGGTGACATCGTAACAGATGATAGAAGTCACATGGATAAGTCTAATCTTTTCTATGACGCATGGCTTCGGCTCGGATTGGTCGTTGATATTCGACAGTCAAATCCAACTATTGCAACAGTTATATGGTATCGATCTGGAAAGGTGTGGGAAACAAACCAAGAAGTTTCCAAGCTCGAGGTGATCAGTGAACGTCGGTGACCTGGTAAAAAGTTATCACGATGGCCGCATTGGAATGGTGATGGAAGAAGAGATATATCGAGGTTTGCCAGGACAGTGGGTCGAGTATTCTGATGACCGCAGTGAATGGAAATGGTATTCTTTTGATGATCGACACGATGTGGAGGTGATCAGTGAAAGCAGGTGATCTAGTTAGGCGTGCTCCTGACATACATGGAGACGAGGACGCGATAGGCGTAATCATTACCTGGGTGAGAACAGGCGGTACAGAGACCACGTTGTGGGAAGTTCTTTGGGCAGGCACAGAGATCGAGATTTGGGAAGAAACAGACCTGGAGTTGTTGAATGAACGTAGGTGACGTTGTTCGTGTTGTAGTCTCTGAGCACCCTTCGCTCGTAGATCGAATAGGTGTTATCATTGACTGCATCGAATATAATGATGGATGGGAAAACTTTGAGGTGTCATTCGGAGACTCAATCGAATGGATCTCAGATATTCAACTCGTTGTTATATCAGAATATGAAATGAACAGCACGCGTGCATCCGACCCGTAGCCTGTGGTATAATGTTAGCACAGCCAAGGACACGCAATGACATATCAAGAACTGAGACAGGCGATCGAGAAGATTCTCCCAGCTGCGATGCTGGACGAGGACGAGGACGGGCAGATCATTATCTACACAGATCTCATGATCGACGAGAACTTCAACAGTGAGGTTGTACCGTACGTGATGGATGACGATGATGACTCAGAGTGATGATCAGCTATACATAATCGATTGTGATTCCGGAGAGATCTTATCTTACAACTGTGAGTGGAATACTCCAGACGACGACTGTTTGATTCTACGTGCATGTGCATATGTGATGGCAGCTAAGAAGGGATGGAAGATTCTAGGAGAGGATGAGGGCGATCTAATTGTCAGATCTGATCCCAGCATGATGGGCCAGCCAGTCAACTGGAAATGGATGAAGCCAAGCGCGTGTAACGGTGCAGGGCATGTGGTATAATATAGAAGTCAAGGAGGACACTAATGGTACTTGAAATGATCGAAAACATTCAGCATCTCAATGAGAGGGAGCTGCTTTCTTTGAACAACGTTGTTGTCAAGCAGCTAAAGCGAGTTCGACAAGAAAATGCAGCTCTTGCAAAGGCAAGGTTCAGCGTTGGAGATGATGTCTGTTTCGGAAACAAGGCATCTCGAGGAAAGCGGTCTTATAAGGAAGGAACTATCTCAGAGATCAAGAGGACTCGAGCAGTGGTTCTTGTTCCAAAGAGCGGAAGCTGGACAGTTCCACTCAACATGCTTCGAGCTCTGTAGGGAGAAGATAATGGCAACGTTTGAGCAGGCAGTTGAAGAGTGGACAAATGACATCAACGAATGGTATGACTTGGATGCGACTAGTGAAGAGGTGAAGAGTGTATTCGACACCCACTTCAAGGATAAGATCGCATACGACGGAACCAGTTATGTGAAGATGTTCTTCAAGACAGGTGAAGAGTGGTCAGTGTGGCTCGACACAGCAGACAGAGAGGGGCTCGCAGATCAGGTTGAGCTCGCTAGAGGAAAGTCTCCTCTTCCGACATATGCAGAGCTGGGCGGGAATCTTCTCAACAAGGTGCGGAGAGGCTAATGGGGAATGTCATTCAGTTGTGTGATGAGCTACCAGCAGATCCGATAATCCGAAAGGGTGACTTGGTGAGGATAGTAGAGGGTGAAGAAGACTTCCCGGCAGGACTAACTGGTATCGTAACAGAGGTGATCCAGAGATATGCGGAGGATGCGGAGGCACCAGGGCAGGCATCACTCATGGAGGTAGCTATTCCGTCTGTAGACGGAGAACAGTGGGATCTGATCACTTTGTTGCTGGATCAGATTCATCGGATTCTAAATGCAGATTCGAAACAATTGCGTGGATACGAGGTGTAAATCCTCATAAATCGTTGTAGAATGTATCTAGGAGGTGATCCTTATGGTCAACCTGTTGAGATACATTTTTCTTATCGTAGGGGCATTTCTTGGCCTCTACGCTCTTGATTACGCTAGAAAAAAAATTGAAGAGCACGGAGTTGATGAGAAATTGAAGAAGACATTCAATGATATGATTGATCGGAGCGCGCAGCGTGGTGAAAGGAACGATAGTTCGAAACCTAAGTGATGTCCCAAGAGAGTACGGCATCGTGATTGAAGATAATATAAACATGTGGAGTGAAGAAGTCATTCCATCTGGTGTCGTTGTTCTATGGAGCAGCGGAGAAATAGAAGCTGTATATGAAGACGAGATACTAAAAATAACTGGAGAGGTCAAAACATGATCGACGTTAGCTATGGAGAATACTTCTCCGGTCTTTCAGATAATAACTTGAACGCAGCAATCAAGGCACTCATCGAAGCGCGCTGTGATTACAATGAAACAAACGATGCCAGAGTCGAGAGACTAGCAATCGAGGAGTGGAGGCGTAGGCATCCTGGCACAATCGCACCGTGTGTCTACAACAGGGCAGAGGCAAAGGGTGGATTCCCTTCATGCTACGCCGGACCAACAGAGACAGTAGACCTCGAAGATAAGTAGAGAGCTCCCGCTCTGTAACATCGGTCAGCAGTGCATGTCATGCACTCCCCTCCCGTGTCAACAGAGCGTCTCTAGAGCTGCTCCAGTCCCTGCTGGTTATCACCGCGATGATCGCCGGGGTTGCAACTCATTCCTCGCAGTACACATAACGTGGCACATGGTGTATATGTATAGACCATGGCAGGTAGAAAGAGACGCAAGAAGAGACGCGGTCTGTGGAGTAAGCGGTCTGAGTACGTGAGGGAAGGCGGTGACACCGTGGTCATGGACAGCACGTGGGAGGTCGCCTGTGCCACGAGGCTAGACGAGCTCGGCATCCGCTGGGAGAGAGACCCCGGCATGAAGCTTCCTTATCTCACGCGAGGAAAGAGGAAGAGGAACTACATTCCAGACTTCTACCTGCCTGACCATGACATGTACATCGAGGTGAAGGGATACTGGACTGACGCAGCGAAACACAAGATGAAGGACGTTATGCTGAGGAACCCTGTGAAGATCCTCATCCTCGAGAGCCTGATAGAGATAGCTGACCTGGGTGAGGAGAAACTAGCGCGGTTCTATAAGGAAAACGCCGAGAGTGAGGAATAGTTATAGATGTGCCACAGGAGGCAAAGACATGAAGATCACAAGAAGACAACTGAGACAGGTCATCCAGGAAGAGATGCTACGAGAGGGTGTTGATGTATGGCATAATGTTGAAACACTATTACTTAAGCTCAAGAGTGAGGCAGACAGAGCGATAGCGGCAATGAAGACCAAGGATGAGGCCACTGTTAACAAGGAAATCACTCGCATGATAAAGACCACCGGCGGTCTACAGAAGGTGATGGCGAGACTGAAGACGTGAAGATCACACGTAGACAACTAAGAGGTATCATTCAGGAAGAGCTGGGAAGAGCTCTAAGAGAGAACGATCCGTTTGCTGACCTTGATGTAGAGTTTGCGAGACTAGATAAGCCAGATGACAAATCATTGTATCCCGCAGATGAGGCAGAGGCGAAAGCAGCTGTTCCAAAGATGTACGCTGAACTCGACGCAGAGTCTGACCCGTTCAAAGATCTCGACATCTCGATAAAGTATGGACTTGTTAAACAAGACAATGACGTATTCACATTCAACACCAGGGATGGCGGAAGGGTGACTGTCACAGTTCCAGGGTTCAGGAAGAAATAGAATGAAGATCACAAGAAGGCAACTGAGAAGCATCATCCGAGAAGAGATGAGCAGAGCTCTAAGAGAGGAAGATGTGACCCTTCTTCCAGGCAAAGAAGTACGAAAAAAAGATAAGGCCGGTCGGATCCATCGTATTATACTCTCCCAGCTTGATGATGCCTGGGATGATGCATCTGAAGAAGAGATAATGGATTACATGGCTTCAGAACATGGTCCCAAATGGGTATCCGGTGTCGCTTCTGGGCAGATAACTATGGATAGATCAAAGAGAAAGATAGTCTTTAACATCGAGCATGATCATGGTCAGCCGGGAACACCAGGCACGGATTGATCTAGCACCCGCGTCTAGCGCCCACGTATCTGGGACATCGAGCGCCCGTATACGTCTACTGCTGTCTAGCACCCACGACACGTGGTAACAATGCACATAGAGCCCAGCATCGAGTGCCCGAGCGAGAGCCCGCGTGGAGTGCTCGGTTTTCCGGGCAGCGTTCGCTCTGGGTGAACTGAGACCTGCAGAGAGTGGAGTAGCACTTAGCCTACGCTCTCACACTGGTTTTGTACAATCCACTAAAAAAGATGTCAT
>Ga0080013_1000673_pt1 | contig 47573 bp, 42 predicted proteins | sample ETNvirenome_6_85_FD_69236 | JGI IMG/M metagenome (GOLD analysis project Ga0080013, IMG submission 69236) | Marine viral communities from the Pacific Ocean - ETNP_6_85 (SPADES assembly) (version 2) | ecosystem: Environmental > Aquatic > Marine > Oceanic | place: Pacific Ocean | collected 2013-06-19
GTTGCGGGGTATGCAAATACTGGTACAAATAATGATTTCGCGGTTATAAAACTAGACCCAACGGGCGAATTTGCAACTGATTTTGGTGGTAATGGAAAGGTTACAATAGATATTTGCGGGAATTACGACATTGGAAGGTCTTTAGCATTAGACAACTCGGGTAATGTGTTTGTTGCGGGGTATGCAAATACTGGTACAAATAATGATTTCGCGGTTATAAAACTAGACCCAACGGGCGAATTTGCAACTGATTTTGGTGGTAATGGAAAGGTTACAATAGATATTTGCGGGAATGACGACTATGGAAAGTCTTTAGCATTAGATGACGATGGTAATGTGTTTGTAGCGGGGTATGCAAGGATTGGTTCATATTATGATTTCGCGGTTATAAAACTAGACCCAACGGGCGTATTTGCAACTGATTTTGGTGGTAATGGAAAGGTTACAATAGATATTAGTGGGAGTTGGGACTATGGACATTCTTTAGCATTAGATGACACTGGTAATGTGTTTGTTGCGGGGTATGCAAATACTGGTACAAATAATGATTTCGCGGTTATAAAACTAGACCCAACGGGCGAATTTGCAACTGATTTTGGTGATGATGGAAAGGTTACAATAGATATTAGCGGGAATCACGACAATGGATATTCTTTAGCATTAGATGACGCTGGTAATGTGTTTGTAGCGGGAAAGGCATATACTGGTTCAGATTATGATTTCGCGGTTATAAAACTAGACCCAACGGGCGAATTTGCAACTGATTTTGGTGGTAATGGAAAGGTTACAATAGATATTTGCGGGAATGAGTATTGGGACTATGGATATTCTTTAGCATTAGATGACGCTGGTAATGTGTTTGTTGCGGGGTATGCATATACTGGTACAAATAATGATTTCGCGGTTATAAAACTAGACCCAACGGGCGAATTTGCAACTGATTTTGGTGGTAATGGAAAGGTTACAATAGATATTTGCGGGAATGCGAAGTCTGACTATGGATATTCTTTAGCATTAGATGACGATGGTAATGTGTTTGTAGCGGGGTATGTAGGTACTGGTTCCGATGATGATTTTGTGGTTATAAAACTAGACCCAACGGGCGTATTAGCAACTGATTTTGGTGAGCTTGTATAATTGTAGTATATATAATACATAATCAGTTTAAACAATATGTATTATACTAACATAATGGAGACCAATGCATCAACACAGGCGCAAAAAAAGGCAATCGCCCATGACAATGATATCAATCAGGTGAATGAAACCCAGGTATTTGACCCATACAATAATCAAAATACTGAGATTACATTGAATAACGTTCAATCTATTCTAAAAACATATGGAGTTCAATGTGACAAAGTATTCAATATTAATTTGTACAAGCGGGCTTTTATACATCGTTCTTATGTAAAACGTCCTCATCTTGAAAATGTAAAAAATGATATTGTGATAGTACAAAAACCAAATGACTGCCTTTCGTTAAAAACAAAATCAAATGAACGCCTAGAATTCCTAGGAGATGGTGTGTTAGAATGCATCACAAAATATTATTTGTATAGGAGATTTCCAAAGGAGAATGAGGGATTTATGACTGAAAAAAAGATTGCGTTGGTTAAAAACGAACATATTGGACGTTTAGCATATGAAATGGGATTGCATAAATGGTATATTATCTCAAAAAATGCTGAAGAAAAGAAAACACGAACAAATTTTAAAAAATTAGGTTGCTTATTTGAGGCGTTTTTAGGTGCCCTATTTTTAGATTTTAATAAGATTTCAGTTAAAGATGATGATGACTGGTTTAAAAATGTATTTGTTACTGGACCTGGGTTTCAAATGGCTCAAATATTTGTTGAAAGTATATTTGAAAAACATGTGAATTGGACGAAACTGATAGAGGAAGACGATAATTATAAGAATATTTTACAAGTGAAAATACAAAAGGAGTTTAGAATAACACCGACATATATGGTAATAGATGAAGATGATGAAACTGGATACCATATTGGTGTGTATATTGTAATTAATATTGCTGTTCAAGAAATACAGCATAAAAATTCTACTTCATTACGAGATATATCATTTCCTTATATCCATAAATATGTAGAAGATAATGGGTCTTGTTTATTTTTACTAGGAGAATCATCACATAAGATTAAGAAAAAGGCAGAACAGGCGGCTTGTATAGATATTTTGAAGCGGATCATTTAGGATTAAGTTCTAATTTAGGCATATTTATATCAATTACAACATGTTTTATTGGAGGTGATTTTAATAAATCTTTTTTTGTTCGAATATCTTGTTCTACTTGATGGATAAATTCATTAATATATTTGTTTTGTGGATTATCTAACATATCAATTAAAAATTCTTTAGATAATTTAGGTTGTGATTTTTTAATAATTTTAGAGTTTGTATTTGAAATTGTTTTAATTTCTTCCATTAATAAAATAACATATAAAAACTTTTTAATATATTATTTTTATAAAGTATAGAATGGCATCTTTGCTAGAAAAATTAAAGGTGAAATCATCCCCTATAAAAACAGAAGGTGTTATTATACATCTTCCGGGTAAAATTAGTGTGAAAGAACAAGAAGATATTACGAGAGAAGACATTGGTATAGAACCACCTACCGAAACATTAGAAGAACAATTAATATTACATGATCGAACAGATGAGGATTTTGATAGAGCAACATTTTTAGATAAAATTAGAGGAAAACTATTAGTTGCACCAAAACACACTGTATTAAAACCAACACCAAGAACCACTGTTCCAACAATTCCAAAACAACCTAAGAAAACAAAACCAAGGGTAAAAAAAATAATTGGTAAAAAAATTAAATTATCAAAGCGTATTGATACAGGTACAATAACGGCAACAGTTGGAGAGTTACCATTACGTATAACTAAAAAAGTAGATAAACGTGTTATAGTAGAAAAACCAAGTTCAATGTTACAAATTGGCGATACTCTTTTGAAAAATAGGTTGCCTTCTGAAACATCTGATTCAATAGTTGCGTCATCTTATTTTATGAATAATCGCGAATCATTTATAAATTTCATAAACGCATTGTTTATGCCATATAGAGATGAACTTTTAGATGAAACAAAAAAAATATCGTGTGAGGGAAGAACTACTGATAAATTTAATATGTTAACTCATCAAAAAATAGTTAGAGATTATTTAAACCTATACACGCCGTATCGTGGATTATTATTATATCATGGACTTGGATCTGGAAAAACGTGTTCATCAATAGCAATTGCGGAAGGTCTTAAATCCGAAAAGGAAGTAATAATTATGACACCTGCTTCATTACGAATGAATTATATAGAACAATTGAAATTCTGCGGAGATTTTATGTATAAGAAAAATCAATTTTGGGAATTTATAGATACTACGATTAATCCAGAATATGCAGATATATTATCTGGGGTTCTTACATTGGAAAAAGATTATATAATTGAAAATGGAGGTGCATGGTTAGTAAATGTTACAAAAAAATCCAATTATGATTCATTAACAACTAAACAACAAGCAAGTTTGGATGAACAATTATCTAATATGATACGTGCTAAATATAAATTTATTAATTATAATGGATTACGATTAAAACGTCTTGAAGACCTTACACTGAGAGGAACTATTAATCCTTTTGATAATAAAGTAGTTATTATAGATGAAGCACATAATTTTATAAGTAGAATAGTAAATAAATTAAAAAAACCTCATTCTTTATCGATGAGATTGTATCATTATCTAATGAGTGCTGAAAATGCACGAATAGTATTTTTAACAGGAACCCCGATAATTAATTATCCACATGAAGTGGGTATATTATTTAATATGTTACGAGGATATATTAAAACCTGGTATATACATTTAGATGTGCCTCCAACTAGAAAAATAAACAAAACCTATTTTGAAGAATTATTTCACAAATATAAATTATTAGATTATATAGATTATATTCCATCACGAACAACACTTATAGTAACACGAAATCCCTTTGGATTTGTTAATAAAAAAAGATTAAAGACGTATAAAGGTGTTACTATTAATAAAGGAGGTCAATTGGATGATAGTAATTTTGAGAGATTTATATTAAGAACACTTAAAAAAGCTGATTTTACAATATCACCATCCAGTATTCGCATTGAAACATTTAAGGCTCTTCCTGATAATCTCGACGAATTTAAAAACTTATTTATCAAGAAAGATGGAACATTAACCAATACTACAATGTTAAAGAGGCGTATATTGGGGTTAACCTCATATTTTAGTGATATTAAAGAATTGATGCCTACGTATAATGAAGAAACAGATTTCCATGAAATTAAAATAGAAATGAGCGATTATCAATTTGCAATCTATGAAACAGCGAGACAAGCAGAGAGAAAACAAGAAAAAGCAAATGCTAAGCGTGCGAAAAAAAACGTTGGTGCTGCAACAGAAGATTTATATAGTGACGCTGTGTCTACCTATCGTATATTTTCTCGATTATTTTGCAATTTCGTGTTTCCAGTTGAAATTCCACGTCCATTACCAAAAGAAGACGAGGAAATTGGAGATGCAATAAAAAAAGCGGATGAAGATATTATTGATGCTGAAAAAGCAGAGGATCGTGTAGAAAATTCAGATGGTAGATATACATTAGAAGATGTAGATGTGCTCCGTAAACAAGACGAAGATACACATGATAAAACATATGACGCACGTATTTCAAAAGCACTAAAATTATTACAAGAAAACAGTGACAAATATTTATCACTCGAGGCATTACAAACATATAGTCCTAAGTTTTTGCATTTATTAGAAAATTTGAAGGATGTAGATTATAAAGGATTACACTTGATATATAGTCAGTTTAGAACAATGGAAGGAATTGGTATTTTAAAACTCATATTGGAATACAATGGGTTTACTCAATTTAAAATTAAAAAGACCCATACAAATAAGTGGGTTATTAATATAGCAGATGAAGATAAAGGTAAACCAACCTTTGCATTATATACTGGAACTGAAAGTACAGAAGAAAAAGATATAATTCGTAATATATTTAATAGTAGTTGGGAATATGTCCCTGCTTCAATAACTACTGAATTAAAAGAAATATCTACTAACAATAATTATGGAGAAATAATAAAGATATTAATGATTACAGCGTCTGGTGCCGAAGGTGTGAATTTACGAAATGTTAGATATGTTCATTTGGTGGAACCATATTGGCATCCAGTTCGATTAGAACAAGTTATTGGTCGCGCTCGGCGTATCTGCTCACACGAACATTTACTTGAAACTGAACGAACAATAGAAGTATTTTTATATCTAATGACATTAAGTGATGCGCAAAAAGTGAGTGATGCATCTATAGAATTACGACTTAAAGATCTTAGTAAGATAGATAACAAAACACCATTGACGAGTGACGAAGCATTACATGAAATATCTACTATAAAACAATCAATAAATAAACAATTATTTACAGCGATTAAAGAGTCTTCTATTGATTGTGGATTACATAGCAAGGCAGGTTCAAAAGAACACCTTAAATGCTTCACCTTTGGGTCTGTGGAACCAACAACAATGTCATATATGCCGTCTTATTCTAGTGAAGAACGTGATGATATTGCAGCAATAAATACGAAGGTTTTAAAATGGAGAGGTGTTGAATTTAAATTAGGAATAAAAAAATACGTGTTACGAAAAGATAAATCGGGAAAAAATACAGATATGGTGTATGATATAGAATCTTATAAATTGGCATTAGAACATCCAGGAGTAAATCCTATATATATAGGAAAACTAGTTCGTGAAGATGGAAAAGTAAAGATAGTAACTGATATATAAAAACCGATATAGTGTCAGATATCTCAACTGATGTATAGTAACTGATATAGATTATATTTTATTATGATATATAAAATATAATGAGTTGTATGATATATAAAAATACAATTATTATGAACCAATGGGTGTTTGTTTAGATGAAACAATTATATAATCTTGAATAGTAGATATTTGTGTTGTTAAATTATTTAATTGATTTTGGATCATATTTAATTGACTATATATATAATCTCTTTCAGTAGTTTGATTTACAATATGTTTACCTACAGTATTTTGATTTACAATATGTTCACCTACAGTATTTTGATTTACAATATGTTCACCTACAGTAGTTTGAGTTTGTTGCATTATGTTATTTGAAACAGAATTACTTACATATTTATTCATATCCGTTGATGGAATAGATTTAGGAGGAGGTTTTTGTAAAATAGGTTTTAAACGATTTAAAAATGAACTATTTTCTTCTCTAGTTCCGGATTTTATAGGCAAATCTCCGAATGATACTTTTTTAGGTGAAGAAGTGGCATTATATAATGAGTTGTCTGTTATTACATTAGTTGGTGTATTATGGGTATATTTCGTCATCTTATCATGAATTATTATTTTATTGTTACTATCATTTTTATTGTTACTATCATTTTTATTGCTATTATCACTATTATGTATCCATTTTTCAACATTTTTCGTATTTGTTTTTTTATTTTCATCCATAATTATATTCATTTCTCTTGTTCTTTTTGCCATTTCTTGCTCCAATAAATCATCTATATTATCCATATCGTCAGTAGTTTTATCAGTGAAATCAATATTTTTTTGAGGACGTGTATTATATAATTCTAACTCTTTTTGTTTTGATGCAAGTTGTTTATTGAATATGTCTTGGCGCTGTATTTGTAGTCCTTTACGTGTATAATTTGCATCTATATTATTATTGGGTGGTTGGCGTTGAGGTTGGCGTTGAGGTCGAGTATTATTAGAATTTGACATTTTAATTATTTCCATTTTTTTATTAATGTCATTTATAACGTATTTATTTAATTCTGTAAAATTTTTAAAATCATATTGTTTATGAAATAATTGGTTCATAGTATGTTCAAAATTTTTATAAATTAATTTAGTGTGTTCGAGTAGTTGTGCGTCATCTATACACTCTTTTACAATAGTCCATAATAAATTTTTGTTGTTATTCCATACACTTGTGTTCATATATAATATATATACCTATATACATTATATTTAAGTATTTGTGCAAATAATGAGTAATTATTTGTGTTTATTAAAATAATGTTTCCTTAATTTAATCATTTTATCATCGTGAATTCTTTTCTTAAATTTATTAATATTATTTGTTTTAATTAATGATATTATAAAATACAAACAATACATACCGCATTCCCCGTCTGTATATTGATGTCGTTTATTATTTATAATTTTTTTAAATGATAATCCTAATTCCTTTCCTTGTTTTTTAACCTTATTCATAAACTTTATAATTTGTCTATGTGGTTTATCGCCATAACTACAAAAGAACATAATTTGTTCCGTTTTAATATTAATAAATAGGGCTACCCAATGTGAACCTTCTTTATAATCTGGATCTAAATTGAACACAACACCTATTTTATTTTTACCTTCTTTAATATAATGTTGTAAGTTGAAATTGCATAATTCTTCCCATACACATTCTCCATACATTTTATGTGTATCAAAATTAATGGGAGAAGGTCCAATAAATTCAAAATTAGTGTATATATTTTCATATTGTTTCATTACATCTGCTATATCTATACTGGACAACCATTCAGTAGGATTAACATTCCATTCTTTTGGTGAGGTTGGAGCAAATGTGTAATTTAATAAGTTAGAATCTAATTTATTTTTAACAAAATTCTGTTTTAACCAACAAGATTCAGTATTACACGCGTTTCCGATTGATTGTTTCAAATGATCCCATATAAATTGAGGGTCATTGCTATAAATGGCTCTGTCTGGATGTCTTGCATTCCATAATTTACGCAATTTATCTAATTTATCACTTGTATAACACGTAAAATCTAATGTATTATCCAGTTTAGGAGCACATTTTAATTTTTTAAATGAAGTATGTTTATTTTTTCGTGTATATAGTTTTGAGCGTTTTTTTCTTCGCTGATGTTTCAGCGTTTTAGATTTTACCATTAATATCTATATAGATTTTTTTTTATAATAATAATTTTATTTTTGTATATTATTGGATATTTTTGTATATTATTGGATATTTATGTATTTGTAATATCATGTGCATTAGAATTGGTAGATCTTAATTTATCATATTTTGTAATACCCTTCGTTTTATATTTTGGATCATTTAAATTCAAATTTTTTTGTGAAGGTATAAATGGGAGTTTTTGTGCCTTTCGTTTAATTATTAAAGGAATACTATCTTCTATTTTACCACCTTTTACCTTACATTTTGAAAATAACAAATTATCGGAAGACTCCATAATATTTGTTTGCGTGGTGCTTCTCTCTATAATAAGATTGTGATTGCTTAAATCTTGTTGTAAAATTTCTGATTTATCTATAAATTTTAAATGTTCTATTGATATTTTTATGAAATTGTCAAACGCATTTACTAAATTAGTTTCCTTGTTATTTTTTCTCATAATATCTTTTACTAATTGTAATATTCGTTTTTTGTAAAAACGATAATCCTTTTTACTATATAACTGAGTATATTTCTCGGAGTTATTATTTTTGAAACATTTGTTGTACGCATTAGTATTTGAAAAATACTGCAAATTTAACATATTTAATGAATTATCCATAAATATATTATACCGTTTTATTAAATAGTTATATTTGTTACGAATTATACTTACATTATAACCGCTATATATTTTTTGTTAATAGATAACGATAATTTATTATGGTGGAAGAAATTGTTTGTGCTAGAATGATTGCTAATAAAAAGGAAATTTGTGAATTTATACTTGATATAATAAAAACAATATCAAGTGTTCCATATATATTATTTGCATTTATAATAATTAAACTTACAATGTTAGAATATTTAATATTTTTACATTTGGAATCTTGAACGTTGTTAATTATCCATGGATATACTACTTGTGAAACCCATGCATTGATCAGTTCATGAATGAAAAATATTGATAATAATAAATAGAATTCCGCGTTTGTTTGAATGGTATAATTAAATATTTTCACAGGAACTCCCCATGAAAAAAAATGTGTTGATGTATCTGTGTCTATTGTATAATGTAATACACTACCCACAATAATAAGAAATACATAACCTACACTTTGTACAAATGCAGGTGATGTTACAAAAAGATTTTTTGAAAATTTACATGATGTTAAATTAGGATTTGGTTCTTTATTATTTGGTTCATTTAATATTGTAATCGTACAATAATCAGTGGTATTATATAATGTATTATTGTTATTTATAATATTATAATTATCTTGTAATAATGACATTGGTGTTGTGTTGTATGGATAATTATATTATAAGTAATAGTTTTAAATCTATATCAGTAATACATAATCATTTTGTAACGGGTAAATTTTTAACTTGTTGTCTAGTAAAATTGTAGAATACATTACTTCCTAAATTGCAAGGATTTGGATTAAATGGACTAAATTGTTCTGTTTTAAATAAACCTTGATTTGTCATTTTAACAGGGTTAGAAGTAGTAATTTTCGGCGTATTATATAAATCACTATGTGAAGATGGAATAAATTCTGTTTGCGCAGTCCATTTTTGATTTGGCATAAAAATATTTTGTAATCTTGAATCTTGATCTATATTTGTTGCGTAACCAGAATAAGGGGCACTAGTTCCAGGATTAAATTGTAAATGTTGATTATATGGAGATTGATATTTAATTGGTTCTTTGCTTGGCATATAACAATCTATCATAGGAAATCTAACATATCTGGTCTGAACTTGACGAGGATCAAATGTCATTTGTAATGTTTTAGATGGAATATTTCTATTGGATATTCTTACATTTAGATCTTGAACACGATTATCTTGACAATAATAAACACCTTTAATAACTCCGTGCATATATATACACCCTTGAGATTTTAAATATATTAAAATAAATCTATATTTATTATATATTGTTATATGATGGAGGAATGTTCTATATGTCTTGAAGAAATTCCAAAAAATCAAGAATATTATGTAATGTGTAGTTGTAATTATGTATATCATGAAAAATGTATAAATCAATGGAGAAATAAAAAAAATGTATGTCCTATATGTTGGAAGTCTTTGTATATACCCGACATTGATGATAGAATTGACTTATATTTAGGTTCATTGTTAAATTGTATTAAAACCATAATTGCTAAAATAATGTAATATAAAATTTAATATAAAAACATATTATTATATTTTTATATATATAAAATAAGACTATGTGTGGTATATTTGCACTATTAAATAATACATTAACAGAAGAACAATATGAGTTATTATTAAAATCTTTTATGATAGGAAAATCAAGAGGACCGGAAAAAAGTGATATGGTTCGTGTATTTACCCGAACATTCCTTGGTTTTCATAGATTAGCAATTAATGGTTTAAATGATAAATCAAATCAACCTCTTTATTATAATGGAATTATTCTTATATGTAACGGTGAAATATATAATTATAAAACATTAGTGGAAGAGTTAGATATTCAATTTACAACTGATTCTGATTGTGAAATAATTATCCATTTATATTTGAAATATGGTATGAAAACAATGCTTAATATGTTAGATGGAGTATTTGCATTTACACTTTTAGACCTTAGACAGGAGACACCTATTATGTACGTTGCACGAGATATATTTGGTGTCCGTCCCTTATACAAATATTCCTCCAAAGGTTCAGAACCTATATTTGGGTTTAGTTCTGAAATAAAAATGATAACACCATTAGAAAAATCATTACAATTAGATTTTGTAATTAAACCTGTTTTACCAGGAACTATTTCTAAATTTAATTTTATTAGTGGTAATTGGTCGTTGTGTTATAATACAAAATATTATACTTTAAATATAGAACCTTTCATTAATAGTATGGATAATGCGTTGTCTATGGTTCAAACAACTCTTATTCAGGCAGTACAAAAACGGGTTCAAAATACAGATAGACCTGTGGCCTGTTTATTATCTGGAGGACTAGATAGTAGTTTAATTACTGCTATTGTTAATAAATTATATAAACCATCTAATGGTGCTCGGTTAGAAACTTATAGTATTGGTATGCCTGGTTCCGAAGATTTAAAATATGCGAAAAAAGTTGCTGAATATATTAGTTCTAATCATACTGAAATTGTAGTTAGTCCTCAAGAGTTTTTAGATGCTATTCCAAATGTTATTTACAACATTGAAAGTTTTGATACTACAACTGTTAGAGCAAGCGTAGGTAATTATTTAGTTAGTAAATATATATCGGAACACAGCGAAGCGAAAGTTATTTTCAATGGAGATGGTTCAGATGAAGTTACCGGGGGATATATGTATTTTCATTGTGCTCCGGATAAATATGTATTTGATGGTGAATGTAAACGACTACTTAATGATCTTCATTATTTTGATGTATTACGTTCCGATCGCTCAATTTCGTCCAATGGTCTTGAAGCGCGAACTCCATTTTTAGATAAGATGTTCGTTCAAACATATTTTTCTATTAATTCAAAATTACGATTTCACAAATTGAAAAATCAATGTGAAAAATGGTTACTTCGGTATGCGTTTGAACCATTAAAATTGTTACCTGATGATGTATTGTGGAGAACCAAAGAAGCGTTTAGCGACGGTGTAAGTTCACATTCTAAGTCTTGGTATGAAATTATACAAGAACACGTGGATAGTAATAATTTAGGTAATTGTGAAATAACCACCCATATGACACCATTAACTACAGAACAGCAATATTATAGAGGTGTATTTCAAGAAAGATTTGGTGAAAAACATTCTAACATTATACCTTACTTTTGGATGCCACGATTTATTGAAGGTGCAACTGATTCGAGCGCTAGAACATTAAATATTTACAAGGATAAAATTTAAAGCTTATTAGTTTATCTTTTACAAATATACACTTTTTATCTAATATTATTCTAATATTATTATATAAAATGAGCGAACGTATATATACAAAAACGTATACAGAATATTCGGATGTAAAATTTGCAAAAGGAGAAATTGGCGAAATTGTTGAGGCAACATATGGAAATACAAATATATTGTTGACACCAGGAGCATGGTTGAGTGGTGTCTCTGGTATAAAAACTATAAATGTCACAGAATGTGTAAAAGGATATTTAAACGAAGATGGTAGTTTAGAATTTGAAGTAAACAATGCTAATTTAGGTTCTGACCCTTGTCCAAGAGTCACAAAAACATTTATTTTAAAATATAAAAAAATGGGTTGATAACAAGGATGTATGAAAAATGAACATTATTTATGTGTGTAAAGATAATGAAATTAGTAAAATAATAAAATAATATATTAATAAAAATTAATATATTAATATATTAAATGGCAGAACAAATATATTCAAAAAAATATTCTGAATACTCGGATGTAAAATTTGCAAAAGGAGAAATTGGCGAAATTGTTGAGGCAACATATGGAAATACAAATATATTTATGTCCAATCCTGGAGCGTGGTTTTCTGGTTCTTCTGGTGTAAAAGTTAGTTATGTTACAGAACAAGTAAAAAAATATTTAAACAAAGATGGTAGTTTATACTTTCAAGTAAATAATGATACTTTAGGACCTGATCCTTGTCCATATACTAAAAAAATATTTACTTTAAAATATAAAAAATGGGTTGATAAAAAGGAAACATTGGATGAACTATGCGAAGACGATGTATATGAACAAGGTAAATATGCTGTTTATATAGCTATTGATGAATATGAAAATTACGACAATTTAAACTCTTGTGTGAATGATGCCAAAAAAATGGAAAAAGAATTAACAAAACAAGGATTTATAACATTAAATAACGATATTATGTGCAATCAACAAGTTACAAAGGAAAATATTGAAATGTTTTTCGATAAAATAATCACATTTTTAAAAGATAAAAAACATTCTTGTTTTATACTTTATATTGCCGGACACGGGCAAGATATAAATGGAAGAAATCCTTCATTTTTATGTCATAATTATGATAAAAATAACTCACTGTCAACATCAATATCATATGAAACGATAAATAATTATTCGAAAATGTTTTCATCTAAACATCAATTATTTATAATGGACTCTTGTTATTCTGGTTCTTTAATAAAATATAAAACAAGAGAAGGAGCATGGAAAAAATCATATACTCATTCTTATGGAATTCATGGAATTAGTTCAGTTCAAACCTATGGAAAAGCAATTGAAGGAACTAATGGTGGTATATTTACCGAGTGCTTTATTAACACACTACATAATTTATTGGAAAATAATGATAAGGTAAGAATTTCAGAAGTATTTAATAAACTTATACCAAATATTAAAAACGAATTAGTTAAATTCGGAGTAGATAATCTTGCAAAATATACTCCAAAGTTTGGTAGATTATATAATGAAATTACAAGAAGAAGAGAGTATGTAAATGGGGAAATCATTTTTTTTAGAAATACAGGTCAACGGTTTAATTTCAAATTAAGAGATGCTAATGATACGATGTTTGCTAAAATTAAATGGTAATTATGAGTTTACTATATATTATTATAATGTTAATATAATAATAATATATGTCAGAAATCGAACACATAAATATAAACATTTCGTCATTAAACCACAACACCCCGCCCCTTCCCCCATCTCCACCCCCATCTCCACCCCTCCCAATGAAAGTTCTCTCTGATTGGCGAAAAACTAATAATAAACAAATAGTTCAAGTTAAGAAAGAAGAAGAAATAATGAAAAAAAAAGAAGAAAATGAAAGAATAAAAAGACTTAACGGATGGACAAAAGAAACTAATGTAATGACTATTACATTTATATATAAATTAAAATCTAGTAGGACGATTAATAATTTTTATTTTTATAATTTAAAAAAAAAAGAAAATCGCTGGTCTTGGGCGATAATTGTTATTTCAACTTTAACAGCAACTCTTAATTTATTAAATAATATAGAAACTGAACCATTTGAATATTATTTTATAATTATTAAAATAGTCCTTACTTTGTTTACAATAGGAATTACATTAATAGCTGCTTGGATAAAAAAGCAACAATATGTCGAACGAATAAATATGATAGATAGATATTTACAGAAAATAAACAAGTTAATCGAAGAAGTTGAAATGCAATTAATTATGCAACCAATAGATAGAGACCCTTATGATAAGTTTAAAGCAAAATATATTCCTCAAATTAGAGAATATTTATCAAGTAGTCCATCTATGAGTCCAATAGCATGGAAAAAAACTGTATATGAAATTACAAGATATTATCCGGAATTAATTTCTCAAGGTAATGCGAATGAAAATAAACTATGGCCTTGGTATGGTTATAAACATGATGGTTCGGGGAATATTTTAAGACCTAAAACAGATTTTGGCGATGTTATAATACAATCGTATAATTCTAAAAATGTATGTTATAAAATAGGGAATTTATTATGTAAAAATAACAAAAAAATATTAGAAGACGAAGGCAAAGATGGAAACAAAGATGGAAACAAAGATGGAAACAAAGACAAAGACAAACACAAAGACAAAAACAAAGACAAAAGCAAAGATGGAAACAAAGATGGAAACAAAGACAAAAGCAAAGATGGAAACAAAAGCAAAGATGGAAACAAAGATTAAATATAAAATTTAAATCTTACTATTTATATATATGAAATATTACGAAAATATATATAAATATGGAAAAATATTATTTTATGTATTGTATTTTTTAGCTTTTTTTGGATTATGGGATAAAGCACCAATATATTTTAAAGATGTTGATTATTTTTTTAAATTATTTCTTGCGATTATTTTAATTATATTATTTAATCCATTAAATAAAACCACAGAATTTACAAAAATGCATAGAAATATTGTGTTTTCCTCGGGAGTATTTTTATTAACAACTACTACATTAAATGTTTTTAAAACAAATTCGAAACTAGCATACGACCATCTTAAATATTTGTTTACAGACGTTTTCTAGTTTTATTATTGTCATTGGATTGGATATAGCGTTTTCTAGTTTTATTATTATATGAATGTTTAAAAAATTGTTTTATATAGTATAATAGTTTTTTAGATAATTCTATATCTTCGGGGGTAATATCTTTTTTAACGTATTCAATATTATATTGAGACATATAATTGTTTATATTTATAGTAAATGTATTACTATTATGGATATATTTGTTTCCTATGGATGAATTTATAAATCGGCGCATCATTTCATTTAAAGGTATTTGACATTGATATCCTGGTAAATATATATAATATATATTTTTATGTATCATTCCTGGATGATATTGGTCATCTATAAAGCATATATCTAGTTTGTTTTTTTTAAATTTGGAACATTGTATTAAATCCGAATATGTTTTATTATGTGAGGTTCTGCCTGGTTCATTCATAACACCTTTAATTTTGTATGCACCAATGATTCGATCAAATAATTTATATTGTATTTTATATTCAAAGTAATTTTTTATTTTTTTAGCCCATGAAGGTGGTCCATTATTATTTGTATATATTAATACTTTTTCGCATTTACCATCTATTTTTTTTTGTTTTACATAATTTATGATTTTAATTATATCAGGACGAAGAAATTCAGGGTATAAATCTAATATTTTAAAAAAATCTTCTTGGGATAATTTTATATTTAATACGTCTTGTATTCCTTTACAAAACAATCCCAATTCTGAAAAATGTCCTAATGTTTCATCTAAATCAAATACAACAACCTTGTTGTGTTTATACATATATATAAAGGAGAAAACATAATCACTTATATCATTAAAATATAAATAACATAATCCTCCACACGCTATAAGGGATAAAATTTTAATACTATTACTTCCTATTACCATTGTATAACTTACAGATAATTATAATAGAATATTTCAATAAATACTATACTATTTCTAAAGCGTAAAAATATTATATCAAAATGTATAAAAGTTTACGATTGTAAATGTTTTATTACTTCTAATATGATTTGCTCTTGATTTGATATTTTTTGAAAAATCATATTTGTATCAAAATTTATTTGAAAAAAACGATTTCTATAATTTTTACATAAAATTTGAACTCCTTTTTTTAAAAATAATACATCACACATTATACCTCCGTTTGTTAAAGATATTTTATCTGGATTTGTAAGCGATATCCAACGAATATAACTTCCATATTTCATATCTTTTAAATCATTAATATATCGATAACCTTTTAATTTTTTATGCAATTGTTTTAATGTACTACGTGATAATTGTAGTTGTTGTAATATATCATTTTTATTTGTCATAATAGTTTCATATGTATATGACATAATTGATTCATTGCTATTATTATCTATAGCATTTAATAGTTTATCAATATCAAATTCTTTAGAATTAGAAGTCATTACTAATATAGTATATTACTTTTTATACTAATTGCTTCCACATAATTGTTAAAACTTTTTAAATTATAAAAAAAGTTTTAATACCATAATTGATGTTGTTTAATGACTTATGTATAGTCTTTTATGAAAGATATTATTTATAACTACAAAACTACAATGATTTGTTTTATTAAAACGCTGCAAACGCACCCATACCATCATTTGCTGCCATTGGTTCTTGATACATATTATCAAAATTAGGTGATTGTGGTGCAGGTTGTGTTTGTTGTGGTGCAGGTTGTGTAGGTGGTGGACTTAATGATTGTGTATACATTATACTAGATTGACCAACTGATTGTTGCGTATTTGGATTTGCTAATAATTGATTGTGTGATCCTAAATAATCTGCCCTACTATTTTGATGAGTTGGGATTGGTTGGTTTCCAGAAATAGGTTGTGACACATACACCTTGCTTGGTTTATCTGTGTTTTTCTTATCAGCAGAACGTCCAGTCCATAATTCCATAACACGTTCTGTTAAAATATCTACTTTTGTTGCTAGTTCTGTTTGGAAATTTAAAATAATTACTAAAAATATTAATACTAATTGTATCAGATTAAGAGAAGAATACGATTTATCGCTGTATGTTGGTATATAAGTTATAAGGCGATTTATTAAAAATATCCCTAAAAATATTGTTATTATTTCTCCTACCACTTCTACGACTAATTCTACATTACCTTTTTCTTCTTGTGCTGCTGGAAATAGTGTAAGAATATTTTTATTAAATAACACTACTGGTATTAATCCCAGAATACTATACTGAATTACATTTAATAAATCCCCTTTAGTATCACCGTCAAATTTTAATAAATGGTTCATAAATCCATTTGTATGTTTTACTGGTTCTTCAATAACTTCCATATGAATTATAATAAGAAATAAAAAAATAGATAATTGTGTATATTTATGGAAAAAATCTTTAATATAAACATTGATAATTAATCAAAAATGTTCTAAACATAGATAATAATTAGGTAAACACCCTTATTTTTTCTTTAATGTTTTATTGTTAAAATATAACTTTCCTCTTCTTCGTTTTGTTTTACGAGTTTTTGTATGTTTTGAATAAGGTATTATTATTTGATTACAAATTTCATTTTTAGACAAATCACCAATTATTTGTTTATCGTGACAAGAAAGTTTATTTTTATTATAAATATAAATATAATTATAAAAAATTATTATACCAAGGAGGAATTTAATAAATATGAACAAATAATATTTTTTATTACATCAAACTAATACTTTAACATAATTGTATTAAACATATACAATATTATTAATAAAATGTTACGTCATAATATTTGTAAAGGATTACATATAAAATATATGTCGAATATACCATTTTGTAGATATACATTGTATAATACATATTCTTCAAATGAAAATAAACTTTATGATGAAAATAAACTTTATGGTGAACATCAATATTTATCATTAGTATCAAAGGTATTGCAAGATGGAGAAATAAAAAAAGGTCGTAATGGAACTACCAAATCTTATTTTGGTGCTCAAATGAGATTTTCTCTAAAGAATAATACTATGCCGTTGTTAACTACTAAACATATTGCCTGGAAAACTTGTTTACGAGAATTATTATGGTTTGTACAAGGTGATACTAATAATAAAAATTTGCAAAACAAAAACGTTAATATTTGGAACGGTAATGGAACGCGCGATTTTTTAGATTCACGAGGATTATATCATTTAAATATAAACGATTTAGGACCGGTATATGGACATCAATGGAGACATTTCAATGCTCCTTATAATACGTGTGAAACTGATTATAGTGGTAAAGGTATAGATCAATTGCAACAAATTATTGATATATTAACTAATAAACATTCAATAGAAGATAAATATTCACGGAGACTTGTTATTAGTGCGTGGAACCCTTGTCAAATAAATGAGATGGCGCTACCACCTTGTCATATAATGTTTCAGTTTTATGTTAATCAAAAGGATGAATTGTCGTGTAGTTTATATCAACGTAGTGGAGATATTGGATTAGGTGTTCCATTTAACATTGCATCCTATAGTTTTTTAGTTCATTTAATAGCTCATCATACTGGTCTTAAACCAGGGGAATTTATACATAATATTGGCGATTGTCATATATATGATGATCATATAGATACTTTGAACACACAACTATATAGAACACCATATACATTTCCTAAAATTAAAATATTACATATGCGTGATAATATTAATGATTATGTGGAACAAGATTTTTATATAGAAAATTATGAATATCATACAAAATTAAATATGAATATGCGTGTTTAATAGTTTAAAGATAATATATAATATATTGTATAATTAAAATGTCTTCGGAAAATAAATCACAATTAAAGCAAACACCAAGACCTATTTCAGTAAGTCAAATAATTACTGGTCATGAACTTAGATTAAGGCAAATAGAACAATATATGAAATCACAAGTAGGAAATATAACTAGTTCTGATAAACCTTCAAATAATTCATCAGCAAATATTAATTCAAATCAACAACTTGTAGTTCAAGAAATGAATCAAAAACAACAACGCGCGTTTCAAGAAATGAATCAAAAACAACAACGCGCGTTTCAAGAAATGAATCAAAAACAACATAATTTAACAAATAAAATGGAAGGTATAATTCGTGATCAATCTAATTTTGCTACACAAATGAGTTCTTATAAAGAACATATTAATAAATTAAATGAATTGTATGTTCTATTTCACAGAGAGTTTTTAAGTTTTAAAGAATTTGTTGAAGACGCAAAAAAAATAGAAATGATTATAACTGAAAAGGATGCGGATGCTGAGGATGATGCGGATGAAGATGCGGATGCTGAGGATGCTGAAGATGCGGATGCGGATGCTGAGGATGCTGAAGATGCGGATGATGAAGATGCGGAAGATGAAGATGAAGATGCGGATGAGAATTAAATTATATATACGAAAAATATTCAATAGAGGATTGTCTAGATGTATTATTAAATTTAAAGTGATTATTATAATGGGAACTGGTTTGAGAAATAGTATTTGTTGTTATAATAAAAGTACTAATATCATCATTTGGTAAATTGTAATTATATAATGAACTAATGTGAGCAAATGCTAAATAATAATGTGGAGGTATTTTGGATCTGTTATATGAATTTTTATGTATAACAAAACGTGTATATTTATTAAAATAATAATGTGGAAACATTATTATTTGCTTATAAGTAGTATGTGTAATATTTATTATTTATTATAACATATTATCAATTTTATATATAACCATATGCGTGTAACGTGGTTTTCATTACTAAATCTACAACATCAACGTTTACAGCATTTCCAAACTGTTTATATGCTTGGTGGTCATTTTCACAAATTTTAAATGACTCGGGAAATGATTGAAGACGCGCGCATTCACGTGGAGTAATATACCGACATTCTTTTGCATAAATAGGCACCTGAACCATTGCTACCAATGTAGGAAAATATTTTGGGTTTTTAACACGAATTCCAGATTGACGTAATTGAATAAAATAATTAAATATACTATCATTTTCTTTTTTATGTCCTGCTTGCCATTCTAATTTACCATAAATTTCACGACGTTGTAACAATATTTTGTGTTTTTCGTACCAGAGGTCCCAATGTGTTTTATATTTTTGATAAATTGGACGGTTCTTGGTAATATAATCCTGCTTCCAAATAGGTAATGATGTAAACTCATCATCACTATAAGTTCGATAAAATTCATGACAAAGAATAGTTGGACTTAAACGCTCACCTACTTCAAATATGCTAATCATTTCATCCCACGCATTTAATATCTGTTCTATTTCAGGTTTTATACGATATTTATTCTTAATAGTTTCATCTGTTTCAAATATTTTTGTAAAATTCATTTCACAATTTGGTATACATAAATTTATATTAATTGATTCGTCATAAATATCTGAACGAATACATGTAAATATAACGCGGATACGTTGTTGAGGAATACCTAATTGATGAGGACTTAATTCAAATATTTGTACTTTATAACCAATGTTATCAAGTTGTTGTAAAATATATTCAAATACTTTTCCATCACTGATTTTAAGAATATGTTTTACATTTTCTAAAAACATAAATTTTGGCATTTTTTGTTTGGCAATCCGTGTTATTTCATCAAACAATAGACCCTTGGAATGATTAAAAGTTGTTTTTTTTCCAGCATTACTAAATGGTTGACAACTAAATCCTCCACATAAAATATCAAAATCTGGCATCTTTTCAGGTTCTAATTTTCTAATATCATTAAATGGTTCAATATTATAATTATCTTTGTAGGTTTTCATACAACGTTTATCAACATCACACGCCAATACACACTTCATACCATGACGTGTAAGTGCTTGATGAAATCCACCAATCCCACAAAATAGATCAATAAATGTCATATCACTTGTTGATTTTTCATATAAAACGTCTTCATTATGAACTTCATTATTATTTGTTGCTACATAATTTTTAAGTAATAGGATTAAATCACTTTTTTTCCTTCCACTATATTTTTTTACTCCATTTTGTTTACATAAATTAATTAAGTCAATTCGCGTTAATGATGTGTAATCCATAATTTTTGTATAATAGTAATAAATACTTATATGTTTATGTCTATATAAGGTGTTAAATAATTTATATTTCACACTAATTATTTATTTTTTTTATATATATTACTAAAAAAATTGAATAAACAATGATTGTTATATTTAATGTAAATAACAATCATGAAATTTGTGCTACGAGAACCTACTAAAATAGATATTTTTACTAATATATTTCGAGGGTTATATAATGTAAATCAAGATGTAAACTTCCATTTTAACAAGAATAATTTATATATTCAAACAATGGATACAGCACAAATTTGTTTATTTGAATTGCAATTAGAAGACACGTGGTTTGATGAATATAATGTAGATGACGCAGATGATACTATTATTGGTGTAAATACAATGATTTTACATAAAATATTAAAATGTAAGGAACATGAACAAACAATAACTTTTACTTATAATGGAACTCCCGATTCATTAAAAATCCATTTTGAAGGAGGACAATTTGAAAAAATATTTAATATTCCATTAATGGAACTTAATATAGATGTATTACAAGTTCCCAATCAATCAATTTGGCAAGCGGATTTCGAATTAAATTCGGACATATTTCAACATTTAACCAGTGAATTTATGCTATTTGGAGAAGATGTAAAATTTCATTGTTCGGAAGAACTATTATCTATGACTGCTGAAGGAGATATAGGAAAATACGCTGTAAATATTAATGTAGATGATTTAAATGAATTTTCAATAGACGAAGATACAACATTAAATACTAAATATAGTCTTAAATATTTCAATATTGCAACCGGTTTTGTTAAAATTAGTAAACAAGTTTCCATTTATGTAAGTGAAGAATTGCCACTTAAAATCAATTATAGTTTAGGAAAAGACAATGAAAATTATGTTCGTTTCTTTTTGGCACCAAAAGTGCAAGATGAATAAACATCTATAGTTCGGATTAAATCAATGATTATATTTACTAAATTGGTTTAAATTATAAAAATCAATTCTTAAATTTTAGTAGTATGAATTATATAATAACTGTATTGGTTTTTTGTATTGTGTTATTCTTATACCTTCATATATATCATCATTTAAAAACAAGCAATGATTTAGAGGTATATGAAATAGAACGTCCATCTAAAGATAAATTAGAAGAAATATGTGATGTACGTCAACCAGTAGTATTTAAATATACCAACGAACGCTTAATGAGTAGCTGTGCTCTACCGAAAGTTATTGAGACATATGGGGTATTTGACGTGAAGATAAGAAATACTAAAGATGATGACGAACAAACCGAGACGTATTTGCCACTTGTTATTCGCGAAGCAATTGAACTTGTTAGAAACGATAAGAAAGAACAATATGTATCAGAAAATAATAGTGATTTTTTGGAAGAGACCGGATTAATTAAAAATTATAAATATAATGATGCCTTCTTGCGACCACCAATGGTGTCTTCTTGTAATTATGATTTTTTATTTGGTTCAAAAAATACTACAACTCCATTGTGTTATGATTTAAATTATAGAAATTATTATTTGGTTACAAATGGTTCTATAACGATTAAATTAATTGCTCCACAGAGTTCTAAGTATTTATATGCGCGGAAAAAATATGAAACTTTAGAATTTTCATCTCCTGTAAATCCGTGGGATGTTCAAGAAGAATATAAGGCTGATTTTGATAAAATTAAATTATTAGATGTAACGTTAAACCCAGGTGATATTATTTATATACCAGCGTATTGGTGGTATAGTTTTAAATATAATAATATTAGTAGTGTATGTGCTTTTAAATATAGAACATATATGAATACTATTGCAATATCTCCACAGATCGTATTATCTTTATTGCAGAAAACGAATATTCAAAGGAAAACGATGAAAGTGAAGGAATGTGATGATATTGATACTAAAGTAGATAATGATATTGAATAATATAAATAGAGGTGTGTATACACTTTAGAAAAAATTAATAATAATAAAGGAAAAAATAATTATTTTATTTGTAAAAATAAAATTATCAATATAATTCATAATGGAGAATTTACTCATTCTTAGTTCTGATTTACAATCTGATAGCGTTTTTACGTCTGCTTTAAATAGCAAAACAAGTGTGTTAAATTATTCTGATACTACAACATTATCTCAAGTTATAGATGTGGTAGGTAATACTGATATTAAACGTTTAGCATTTGCTTATCATTATAGGGGTTTTAATAAAATACCTTTTTTTAGTACTAATGTATCTGCAGTTGAATGTGCTGAAGGTTCAACTTATAAATATTTTTCTAATGATTTGATTGAGTTATTTAAACAAGTGAATGAAAAAACATCAGAACCTTTAATTGTTGATATATTAACATGTAGTTTAAATAATCCAGAATTTAAAATTTGTGTTAAACAAATTGAGAGTGATTTAGGTATTAATATTCAATATTCATTAGATCAAACAGGTAATTCACCTCAAGGAAATTGGGTACTTGAAAGTGATAATGTGAATGTAAAAGATGTATATTTTACAGAGAAAATAAATGCTTGGAATGATACTTTATTTTCCCTTTTTAACAATCTACGTACATTAAATATTGTTGAAACTGACACTACTACATATGATTTGCAGGTTAATGGTAATAATATGATTACTACTGACGAGTTTACTATTGGTGGTTCATATAACAATGCGGTCAATTGGGGCGACGATAGTGGTTTTACATTAACCTTACAAATGTCAACACCAACCTCAACCTCAAGAGGCGAAACTTTGCACGCAACTCATATTGATTCAAATATTGCAGAATTATTTGGTATTATTGATACTAACTTCTCCACTGCAACAACTATTCTATTAGGTGTGGATTGGGTGGACACTCCAAATGGCAGAGGTTTTTTTCAGTGGGAGGTGGTTAACAACACAAGTAATGTTAGACTACTTGTAAGGTGTGAACTAGATTTAATTACTGGCGCAGTAATTAATTATGTTATAGATGTTTATAATGTTCAATACGCGAATGGGTATGTTAATGGCGTTGCTGGTGCTAATGAATATTATGCTTTATATTATGATCCTAATGGCAATACTCTCAATTATAAAGATCTTCAAACAATAGATTTAAATGGTGCTATTGCTACAGATAGTTTGAATACTATTTTGGGTGCTATTAATAATCCCGAAGATATATCTGGTTATGATTTTGATGATTACACCCTCACAGACATATCATTAGATGTTGCACCAGAAATTACTGATGTCTCATTTGCTCAATATACATCTATATTTACAGACCAATATGAGTTGGTTAATACTCATATTAAATGTATTGGTTTACAAGACCCTTCATCTGTAAATATGAAGTTAACTCCTTATGTCGAAGACGCAACAGGGATTCGCGATGATGCGCCATTTATAATATGGAAAGTTTTAACGGTTGATGATGCGTCATCCCATATAGATGTGGAAATTCCTAATTTACAAGTAGATCAAAACAATTACTTACAAGCTGTTCATGTAAGTAAGTCGTGGAATTCAATTTCTGCGTTCGTCAGTCAAAATAATACATTTGATACATCATCTAAATATTTTATAATGTATGTACACGCTGCGACTAATTTAGTATCTACTGTAAATCAAATTATTTTGAGTACTGCGGCAACCGCACCTCCTCTACCTTCTCTTAATTGGACCTCTATTATCACAACAACTGGTTTAAACTACAATAGTTTTACCTTAACAGCGGATTGTACTGATTTAAAAATAAATTTCAAAACAAATGGCTGGGCTGTGACAGAGGAGGTCATAGTTGGAATAGTGGATGAAATGGGTCATTCAATAGGTGAACATTATTTAGATATAGGTTCTACTGGCTTGTTAAATGAACCGGATAGTAATGAAAATGTTTGGTGGTTTACTTCAAATTCATATACTAATAATGATTTAAATTCACCTGATTTATTTACTAAACCTGGTACTGTTATTCCCGCAGGAAAATATTATATTATTTCAAATACAACTCTTTTGGATGGTAATGATGTTGAGGTTCATATAGCAGTTGGTGGCGTTGAAACTTCCATTACTAATCATCCTAACACTGCTAATGACCAGGTCGCAAATTATATACAAGGAGAACCAGCTTACCCAGCGTTAGCTAATTATGTGTTTAATGTTCCCCGTCTTGACAGAGCTAATCATATTGCAGAAGCATTAACAGCGGGATTTGACCAAGGTGAAGTAGATGCGTTAAAAATCTTAGATATTGTTGATGATGGAGACACAGTTGTTATTCCAGTAGCAGCAACAAATAAAATAGTGGCAGGTAATGCTGCTGAAAAAAGAGTAAGACGTCATAAACTTATTCGATTAGTTCAAAGTTTTAATAGAGGAAAAAAATATTTCAAAACAACACCCGCAGAATTAGGATTATCTGAAATTACAAAAACCCATGTTAATGTATTTAGGAATGCTGAAACTATTAATATTGGAACTCATAGTGATGCTAATACCGCATTTTATTGTCCTCTTGAAGATACGGAAAATGTAATTATTGAGATTGTAAGTGGGTCAAATACTTTTGGAATAACACGAACTGATGTTGTTGGTGAAGCACAATATACATTATCAAATAATACGGGATTGACTGTCACTACAACATCAGGAACATATGATACTGGTGCTAATACGGGATATTTTGTAGATGGCGAAACAGCAAATATAAATGGACTTGATGGCACTGGCGTCGGGGGTGTAGATATGTTCTTTGGAGGTGCTGGCGAAGGCGGTGGTGGTGGCGGTGGTGGTGGCGGTGGTGGTAGTAGTACCACGACAGAAGAAACCGCAGCAACTGGTGCTGGTGTATTGGGAGAAGATGTTACAGCTATAGCCGCTACTAGTATTGCATCAGATGGCGATACAATTGCCATTCCTGCAACAAGTATTAGTTCCGGAACTGTGGGTGCTGAGAGAAGATCAAGACGTGTTGCTGTAACAAAACTTTTATTTGCTGCAAATACTTCAATTACAAAATTTATATTACCACGAGCAAGTTTAGCGTTAAGTGCATCATATTCTGATAAACTAAATACAAAAGTATTTAAACAAGGTGTAACAATAGATATTGGTGCTGATACGAATGTAGATACATCATGGTATTGCCCTTTTGGAGTTGGGGAAAGTGTGAATGTTAACCCAGTAGGAGGAAACGTATTTACACTTTCAAAACCAGTTGATGTATATACTATTATTGGAACACCTGCACCAGTTGTAACAGAAGTAGTTACCTCACAAACTTTAACTGATGGTGGTCTTACAGGTTTTGTAGATGGTGATACTTGTACTGTAAATGGGGAACCAGTAGTATTTGGTAGTGGAGGTCAAGGAAATGGTGGAGGTGGATCATCTGGTGACCCATTTGTATTCCCTATATACGGAGAAATGTATGAACTCCCAATGAAAAAGACAGCATTCCGTATGGTGCAAGGAGAAAAATTAATAATGAATGCTTCTACACGCACAATTACAAAACCCGAAGGAGATGAAATTCAAAGATATTATAAGGAATGCACTGGAAAAGACGCCCCTAAAAAACTCATTACTGAAGGAGTGTTCTATGACAAAGTATTTTTAAAAGCAGATGGTGAAACAATGGAATATGATTTTGCTACACAAGTAGGAAATTTTTCATCCAATTATTTCACAATGAAACAAGAAACACATACAAATAAAATATTAAATAAATGTGAAACATCAAAATATATCCAACAAATTCACATATCTTTTAATCACTCCATATATGGAAACACTAGAGTAACACTCAATCATTATAGCAATCCTCAAATAAAAGCTGGAATGGGGTTACAAGTTTCTTCTACAAGTGGAATAACAGGATTACTTGTCCGCGAATACAAATATAAATCATTTGAATGTCGCAAATTAAGAAATACAAAAAAAATGACTGGTGTTGTAGGCAAGAACAGAGTATTAAGTATAATGAAGTAAATGATATAATAAAATTGATTATTTATAAATAATTATTAAAATAATTATAAATAATTATATTAACATGGAGAGAATAAAGTTTAAATGTAATGATAGACAATATGAAGAATGGGATTTGTATAATGCAGATACATTGAATATTGTTGATAAATCATTATACATAATAAATCCAATAGCAAATAAATTGTTTAATCAAGATATTATATTGTATGATAGACATAATGGAAATGTAACTAATAACGTAAATAATTATGTAAAAATCTTACATTCAAGTATACGAGAAATCCCTGAAATCCCAGGCGTTCTTATATTAGATGATGGTAAAACATATGGAAAATATAAGAAAAAATTCTTTTACCGATTTATACCCGATGATAAACGAATTCCAATATTCTTATTGGCATATGCTATAAAACATATTGGGTTTGGAAAGCATCATAAAAATAAATATCTAATAGTTAAATTCAATCATTGGAACGATAAACATCCAGTAGGAACAATTGTTAGAGTTATTGGCGATGTTGACGTATTAACAAACTTCTATGAATACCAATTGTATTGTAAAAGTTTAAACGCGTCTATACAAACATTCACAAAACAGGCATTATTAGTTCTCCGTCATAAAACAGAACATCAAATTATCAATAATATTATTCAACAATATAAATTAGAGGATAGGAGAGACTGGAATGTAATTTCCATTGATCCAGAAGATAGTAAAGATTTTGATGATGCGTTTAGCATTCAGAAAAACGATAATGAAACGTATTTAATCAGTATTTACATTTCAAATGTTACAATTTGGATGGATATTATGAATTTATGGAAATCATTTTCACAGCGAATATCAACTATATATTTACCTGATAGAAAGCGTCCTATGTTACCTACAATTCTATCAGATACTTTTTGTAGTCTTGTTCAACATCAAACAAGATTTGCTTTTACATTAGATATTACCATTAAAGATAATAGTATTATTAATACCGATATATTAAATACAATGATTAGTGTAAAAAATAATTATAGGTATAATTCAGTGCAATTACAAGAAGATACAGATTATAAAATGACTTACAAATTATTATACGATATGAATCAGAAAAATAAGAATCATCGTTATATATCCAATAAAATTAAGGATAGTCATGATGTAGTAGCCTACCTAATGATTTTAATGAATAGTATATGTGCTCAAAAATTATCAAATAGTAAATCAGGATTGTTTCGGTCTATTAAACTAAATCTTCTGGGAGATATACCTTCAAATCTTCCAGATAAGGTTCATAAATTTATTAGAGGATGGAATAGCACTGGTGGAGTATATGTAAATTATGAAAATATAGAAGCACACGATATTATGAAATTAGATACATATGTTCATATAACTTCTCCCATTAGACGTTTGGTAGATTTACTTAATATTATGCAGTTACAACATAATATTGGAATAATTTATATGAACAATGATAGTAAAACCTTCTTTGAAAAATGGACGAATGATGCATCCATTGAATATATAAATACTTGTATGCGTGCTATTAGAAAAGTTCAGAATACATGTAAATTATTAGAAATGTGTACCAATAATTTTGAAGTGTTGGAGAGAATATACGAAGGATATGTTTTTGATAAAATTACACGAACGGACGGATTATTTCAATATTTGGTTTATATTCCAGAAATAAATATTCTTAATCGTTTAAATTCACGGGTGAGTTTAAATAATTATGATGTTAATAAATACAAATTATATATTTTTAAGGATGAAGCAAATGTAAAACAAAAGGTTAAATTATCACTGGTAGAATAACCAATATTATGTATGTATTATACGTTCAAACTTATTAGATTTATGCTGGAGAATTAATTATTAGATTTTCAGGATTTGATTGTGATATATTATTGGGATAAGTTGTTTAAAAACGCTTTATTATTTGGTTTTCTACCAAGCAAATTTTCCATCATAGTAAATCCTGTTTGTGTTCCACCCTTTTCTAATATACATTGTCTATAATGTAACCCTATTTCACGATTGAAAATATTTCCGCTATTTTTAAATAATTCAAATACTTCTGTTGCATATACTTTACTCCACAAATAACCATAATATCCACTTCCGTATCCACCCATTAAATGACCGAAATTAGCAGCCATACATCCATCACAATGAACCAGAGGACTAAGTTTATTTTGAATATCGTTAAATGTGTCTTCAACATTATGTATATTATTATTATCAGAAGAATGAAGTTCCATATCATATATTGCAAATATTAATTGACGGATATAATGTATCCCATTAAACAATTGCTTATTTTCTTTAATTTTTTCCATCATATTAATTGGCATTGATATTCCAGTTTCATAATGACTGCTAATACGTGTTAAAAAATCTGCTTCATAACACCAATTTTCAAGTGCTTGACTGGGGCATTCTACAAAATCACGCTCAACGGCAGAACCACTAAATCTACTAAAACGATTGCGACTTAATAACTGGTGAAAAATATGTCCTAATTCGTGAAAAAATGTTACAACCTCGCGAAATGTTAATAAACTTGGTTTTGTACTTGTGGGACGTGTAAAATTACACACCATAGCTGATATAGGCGTACTCCTAATTCCATTAACGATATACGCTGGTTTTAATGTGAATGCTGCTGCGTGTCCGTATTTACCTTCGCGTGGATATAGATCTATATAGAAATGCCCAATTACTCCTGATATATCTAATACATCTGTTGATGAGGTGGAAATATTTTCTTTATTATCATACACGCAATAGCATTTTACTGATTCGTGCCATATTTGATTGGATGATACATCTACTTCTTGTATTCGTAAATGAAATATTTCTTCGAATGTTCCCAATAATTTAGGAAGTAATTTTTCCAATGGAAAATATTTTTGGATCTCCTGTTGATCTAATTGTAACATCTGTTTTTTGTACAAGTTAGAATAATATGACAAATTCCATGATTCCATTTGAGTTTTATTAAAGAATGTTGATAATTTATCAACATCTTGGTGTGCTATAATCTTAATTTTATCTACTAAATCATATAAGAATTCATTAACGTGTTGTAATGAAGTAGCCATTCGTCTATGTGATAATGTATAATTTGCATAATTATTATATCCCAATAATTTTACTTTTTGTGCTCGTAGACCAAGCGTCTGTTGTAGTAATTCGTGGTTTTTATAGGGTTCCTTTCCGCGATGTAAAAATAATACACTTAATTTTTTTCGTGTATCTTCTATATCACAATATGGCATAATTTTATTAATGTGATCATATTTTGTAGTAATTTTGTAAAATCCATCATCAGTTTTATCTAACGTATCTATAAAATCTTTTTCTACTCCTTGTAATTGCTCTTCTGTTACTTCTATGAAATCATTAACATCGCTAAGATTTGTATTATATGTTATACTCAAATCAGACAATTCTTTATTTATATTTTCTAACTTTGAACGTGTGTTATCATCTAAATGTATTCCATTATGTTTATAACCATCTATAGTTCTTTCTAAATATAATTTTTCTTCATAATTTAATACATCTTTATATGTATCATAGAATGTTAGCATTGATTTAAATACATCAGTATTCATACCCCATTTATTTGAAAATATAGCAACCTTTTTAGATGCTTCTGCTGATGCTGTGCGTACTAATTTATCAGGATGAACGTATTGCATAAACTCATAGCATTCTAACTCAAAGTCCATTTTTTCAGTCAGTTCACAATATTCAAAAAAATCGGTTTTAGATGTGAACGTTTTGGATGCCAATACTCTATACCATTCGTCATAAGTATTTAAAACTTCTGCTGTTCCATTTTCAATAACCTCAGGAGATGATGGAAATATCATTTTTGTCGTTGGTAAACACATTTGTATAATAATGTAATAAAAAATGTTTATATAGATTTAACGAGAGGTTAAATATATTTTGAAGGAAGTTAATAACTAAATATGTGGAAAATACATTTTGTAATACATATAAAAAGATAAAGGATTTTATATGTAAATGATAACAGACACGCGTTTTTGTGAATACCATTATTCGTCACACAAATTTGGGTATGAACCAGTAAATAGTTTATCAAGCATAGTATTTTGTATGTATGCAATGTATTTTATTTTTATAAATTCGCATATTAGTAAAACCCAATATATATTAGCAGGTAGTCTATTTGTATGTGGATGTGGTTCCGTTCTATTTCATTATACATTGGATAATTACTGGCGTATGATGGATGAAGTTCCTATGTTATGGATGGTTATAGTATCTAATATGTATTTGAATTTTTTTACACATAAATGTTTTAAGTTAGCATACAATATATTATTTTTTAGTTGTTTATTGATATCGACAATTTCAAATATTCAATCAGAACAAATTATTATATTTAGAACGACATTTGTTGTATCTACTTTATATTTATGCTATTTAGTACGATTAAGTAGACAAACATATATAATTGCTAGTATTGGTGGAATGAGTTGGTTAATTGATATGTTCTATTGTAACCAGTATGTTGCATATTTGTATTTACACTCTATATGGCATATATGCATAGGATATTTTGCATATAAGATTTTGTATTGTTTTGATAAACCAAGATTACCTTTACACGATGAATAGAAATTATAATCCTAATTGTTGCATAGCAACTGATATATTTTCTGTTTTACATGCTGGTAAAGAAACACTTATTTTTACAACATCATTATCATATTCTATTCCAGTTTGATATTTTTGTAGTATATTTTGCACTTTTCCTAAAACATTATATGGAACCATATAAGTTGTATTTATATTGGTTACTTCTTTTAATCGAATATGATTTTCTATTTTTCGTTTTAATTTTCTATACATATTAGTTGGAGATATAGAAGGATCTATATTTGCCTTAATTTTTTTAAGAACATTTTCAATTTGTTCAAATGTATAATTTGTTCCAGATGGATTTGTATAATTTTGTTGTAAATGTAGTATAAATGCTTTTATAGCTTCTTGTTTTTGTTTTCGATATTCATTAGTAGTTAATGTATATTTGCCTTTTTGCAATATTAGTTTAATGGCGGTTTGATTATCTATTTTACCAAATATTTTTTCAAAATCATTAATAGATAGAGTATTCCCTTTTTTCGCATTTGTATATAACGTATCGCTTGCAACCACATTATTTATATCAAGTATTCCACTTCTATATGCTAAAATAGTTTCTTTCTTACAAAGAAGTTCGCACTGAATATTATTTGCTTTGAATGTTATAATTGTAGTCATAATGATATATATGTATATGTATTCTTATTTATATTGATATTGAGTATATTTTATACTATAAGTATAGTGATGATATTATAAATATTATATTACTTGTAATAATATTTATAGCATTTTTTTCAAACTAGTTACAGTAACATTATGTTTTTTAAAAATATACATAAAACCTATTGAAACTACTGCCCATATAAGTAAAGATATGGCACTAATAATAACACCAGATAACTGGGTATAATTGAGAAGAAGATACATAAGCAATATCATAACAGTCATTCCTATTCCATCAATAGCATAACCTAAAAAGAAATTTTCTTTTTTTTGTCGTGAAGCTAAAAAATATACTATTAATAATCCAATAGGTAGTCCTCCCACTAATGATGCATATTCTGGACCAACCAGTTCAGACGCATAATGAGAACCACCAATAATTAAACCTCCAATAGAAGCAGCCTTTAATATTTCAATCATACTTGTATAAAGTATATATTTTATTCTTTTGATTTAGTTTTTTTTGATGAATATTTAATCATTAAAACACTTACGAAAGCCCATAATAATAACGCACAAAATGCTATAACATTAATGTCTACTTTTGTTAAAAATACTAAAGGTAATATTAAGCAATATACTATTAAAGTCATTACAATAGTTTGAATAAAATATCCATTTAGAAATTTTCGTATAAATGAATTATTTTTAAGGAAAAATGCGGCAATTAATCCAGCAGGTAATCCTCCTAATAACGCAGCCCACATTGAACCTATATGAATAGATATATATTTAGCACCTCCTATGATAAATGCTCCTGTTAAAAAGGCCTGTATTGTTTTATTCATTATATAAATTATATATAATATAATATATATACAATGGTGAAAACTAAACATAAAAAACGTAGAACATCCCATTCTTTGAAAACAATTAAAAATAAAACAAGAAAACGAAAAAATGAAAGTGAGGTAATAATTCAGTTAAGAACTATGTTACGGACTAATAAAGATGTTAGACAAAAAGTATTAAATGTTTTAAATAATCCAAATGCTCCACCTTCCTGGAAAAATAAGACGTTAACAGACGTTATTGTTTTTTTTAAAAAATGGTTAACACAATTAGTAAATCCATTAAATCCAGCATATAATATCCAATTATTTTCAACTCTTACGTCTGATACACCACAAGGACAAATTTTAATGAAAGATCCTGTATTTTCTATATGGAATGAACGTTTTCAAAATTTTAGATATCGTTTTTTAGATAGTTATGCATCTGCTAAAAATATGGAGCAATTAGTAACTTTTATTCCTAAAGACAATGGCAGTAGCGAAGGAGGTTTTGATATGCAAAGTTTGCCAGCAACAGAAGATGGTCGTTTTGGGAATTCTATACATGGTTCTCCTTATCAATTAAAATTAGCTAAACAATATAATTTGAAAAATAAATTAGTAACCAAACATAACACGTCAACATACGATATTAATAAACAAACTATGATAAAACTTTTCAAATTTAAAACGTTTAGAGACTTTTTTTTAAGAAGATACTTACCTGGTTCAAGACCTTTATGTAAGAAACCTTCATGGTGGATGTCTAATATAAAACTCCTTTCTAATAATAGATGTATAACTGCTCCTGCTGATGGTAAAATAAAATGGTTATTTCATTCTACAAAGGCTACAGATGAGTTTGAAATTAAAAGAGAAAAAATGAGTTTAAAGCAACACTTTAACACTTGTGATATACTAACTAATACTTGTAATAGTAATAAATATTTGAAAAAATTTGAAGGAGGACCTATGCTAACAACATTATTGTGGTTTACAAGTTATCATCATTTCCATGCTCCTGTATCTGGGAATATTGTTTCTATAAATGATTATGAAACACAGAAAAATGATACTCGTTTAATATTAAGTCAAGTAGGACCTTCAGGGGTAACAAAACAAGATGTTAAATGGCAAAAACGTATGCTTAAAAAATATGGTAAGAAAACAAGTAAATTATTTAATTGGTTTGATTATTTATCTACACATAGGAGGTCTACTTATATATATGATACCGATGTTGAAGGAGGAAGTAATATAGGTCATGTGATGATGATGCCTATAGGTTTTTATGGTGTAGGATCTATATTCACGAAAATACGCGAAGGAGATTTTGTGAATAAAGGAGATGAAGTTGGTCATTTTGAATATGGTGGTTCATCAGTTGTATTAGTATTTGAACCAAATAAAGTTGATATCGGTGTTCCTGACCTACAAACTGGTTTTCCTTTTTCACCTAATTCTAGTAAATATATGACTATAAAAGTTAGAGAGGCAATAGGTATAGCTAAACAATAAGTATCTGTATTATTATAATAAAATCAGTAATATGTAATCGGAAACAACCCGTGTGTATGTAAATAAAATTGAAACACTTATTGTAACCAATGATATCGTAACTACACAATACCACAATTACGAAATTACCATCACAACAAATTACATTATTCACCGGTTAAATTATAACTTATAATTATGGAACGTCGACTTCCTCGTTTGCCTACGCGTCGCGCGGATAGGGTTCCAAGAACGTTTTATATTGATAATTGGGGAACCAAAAGATTTTGGACTGGAAAATATTTATATTGTGAACATCGTAAACAACCTTCTGTATGTAATGTATGTAATCGCATTGAAGAAGACTATGTAGAAGAAATTATGCAAAGAAGGCAGAAAAGAAGGTGGGGTGCATTACCGATGTGTGGGTGGGACGTATTAACAAGAGAGAATATTCGCAACAAGGATGATACAGAACAAAAACGTAAACGCAATGATAAAAATTTAATAAATAAAGTTAATACAGAACTGGGATGGATGATATCACAACTTATAGCATCGTTTGTTCCGCGAATTGGAAAATATAAAAGCTGCCCTATGACAAAACGAGAGGCTGTGCGTAAAAATTCTACTGCTGCAATTCTAGTTGCTGCAAATGGTAAGGATGATCGCTTTATGCAGGATGCTATAGATAAGGGTGGAAATGTTAACGCCCAATATTTAGATGGAAAAAGGTTTTCGGTACTTCATATGGCGGCTAAAACAGGTTGTTTTGATATGATACAATTGCTTATTGATTCAGGAGCAAATATACACGCCAGAAGTATCGGTGACTTTACACCATTACACTATTCGGTTATGTATAATCATTACAGTGTAACAAAATTACTTATTAACTCCGATGCAGATGTACATTCTACCACTGGTAATGGGGTTACATCATTACATTATGCATCGAAGCACGGATTTGTTGATATAGCAAAATTACTTATTAATTCTGGTGCTGATGTGAATTCTTTATCTCATAGTAATTTTACACCAATGCATTATGCTGCAATAGACGATAAACCCAAAATTATAAAATTACTAATTGCGGTTGGAACATCAGCATGTATACATTCTAAAACTAGTAATGGATGTACACCAATACACTATGCTGCTAAATACGGAAGAGTTAATGTAGCCAATAGACTTATTGCCGCTGGTGCAGATATAAATTCTGTAGATGATAGTGATAGAACACCCTTACATTATGCAGCTGCCGAAGGACACGATAATATTATTAAAAAATATATTGAGGCAGGAGCACATGTAAATATAATGGGAGGTAGACACCTTACTCCTATATTATACGAAGCATGTATTGCTGGAAATGAAAAAAGCATTACTCGGTTAATCAACGCTGGTGCATATATTGATGATACTGATAATTATGGAAGAACACCATTATTTGGAGCAAGTAGCTGTGGAAATACAAATATATGTAAGATGTTACTTAGATACGGAGCAAATGTTAATCATATAACTCGACGAGGATATACTCCATTATTAATAGCGGCGAATGGTGGACATTGTGATACTGTAGCATTATTACAAGCGCATGGGGCAGATTTAATATTATCAATTAAAGAAGGCGCTAAAGTGAAAATTTATGATTAGAATTAACGAACATGTATTACCAGGAGGGTATAATAATGTATAGAATAAAAATTGAAAAAATCTTTTTTTATAAAGAAGTTTGTAACTATAAGATACACTATGTCCATCATTGCTAAATCGTTGACTATTCAGTATTCCAGTAATACGGAGTTATTTTCTAAGATGTTTGAAAAAATGTATAATTTATGTGCTGAAGAAAAATGGGGAGATCCATTTTCATATGCGCGTTCTAGAGAAATTTATATGGCTAATACATTAGGACATATCATTGCTCCTGAATATAGTGGCGCAGATGCATACGAAGACTTGGAAATGAAAATCCCGGTTGAATACAAGTCGACTATATGTAGCAAACCATCAGCAACATATAATGGTATTTCTGTTCAACCAACATGGGAAGACCAAATGTCATATCTCATAAATAAAAAAATAGGTTGTTATCCTAGACATTATTTTGCTAGGTTTAATGGTGGTAAAATAGTTGAGATGTATTGTATGGAGTGTGATAAAGTTCTAGAAGGACTTTTACCCAAACTTAAAAAACAATATAATAAGATTAATAAAGGTGTTGATCCTAGATTAGGAGCTCAATTAACCGAAAAATATATTATCGAACATTCAACTAAAATTATGTGAATCACTCGATTAATTTCATAACTTTGTCAAAGTATTCCTTAGAAATCTCACATCCTTTAAAATTTCTATTTGTATTTTTACAGGCAATTGCGGATGTTCCTCCGCCCAAAAAGGTATCCAGTATAACGTCTCCTTCATTTGAATGTTTTTGGATTAATTCTTCAAATAATTTTAAATTTTTTTGTGTCGGATGAAATCTATTTTTCCCTCCTTGTAACGGATATCTATAAATACCATTATCATATTTGCTATTGAATGTTGGTTTACCACCCTTAACACCCAATAATGCTATTTCACGAGAATTTGTTAAATAATTTACGCGCGAATTGCGTGGTTGTGGATTTGTCTTTATCCATTCAATAAAACGAATTTGCTTGAACTTATATTTCTCCATAATTTCTTTCAGTTGGGATATTTTCCATAAATCAAAGAATATTATAAGAGTTCCTCCTTTTCTGAGTTTTTGATAGAACTCAGATATAAAGGTGTCAAGAGTTTCAATAGTGAATTGTGAATCCCATTCACCATAATCTGTTTTTACACAGAATTTTTTACCATATATCGTACCATATTGTAAATATTGTTTCTTTTGTGTTTTACCAGTCTTTGTATTGTCGTTAATCTCGTGTGCTGTTTTATATTCATTCCATTCTTCTTCTGTTTTAACATACTTAACTCCATTTGCCTCATTTTTTTTTACAGTATTGTAATGAATATTCATACCGCTATTTTTGGAAATAATATATGGTGGATCAGTTAAAATTAAATCGATAGTATTTTTTTTGATTCCAGATAAATACTGCAATCCATCAGTGTTTTCTACGGTAATCGTACATTTTGCTGTCTCATTTGTTGTTTCTGTTTCTTGTTCCATTATGATATAGTATATTTATGTATCTATGCTATTTTGAATAGATAATTCAATTTTATGTATATAAAGCAGGCTTGTCCAGCACCATCCACATCGTGACGATAGACTTGCACACCTCTTCCTCTGCTACCAATGCTGACGCCTTGTGCTGATCGTAAATGAGGCGCTGGATGGGTGTGAGTCCTACTGTGCCTCGTCCTCCCATTGCTCCTCCTTCACGCATTTGGCGGCTCCGCTGGTATACAAAGAAGCGCACGTCTGATATAAAGTAATACAAAAAATTACCTTTGACTTCTTTGTGCACGCGCGAACAAGGTTTCCATTTATATTGGTTGAGAGCGATGCTCCAGATGAGGATGACCACTACGTTAGCCTGTACAAAAGTTCGGGCAAGTTCAAATTGGCCTGTGGGTCACTCGTGAAAGGCACGGAGAGCGTTCGAAACCACAAGAATACGCTGGGGTCAAGGGGTGCAAAAAAATTGATATGCATCTAATTAGTATATAATTAGATGCAAAGAACTATGGCAAACGCAACACAAAATAAACGCGCTGATGTTGATATCGGAGGAATACTCCGTGGTTATCGATCGCTAGGGTTTTCAAACCGTAATTGCATTAATGAATATATTGATAATGTAAAAGATAATGGCGCAAGTCAAATTGAAATTTATATATATAAAGATGATATTAATAATAAATATTATATTGTTACTAGTGGAAATGGTGATGGTTTACCACTTGATAAATTAGAAGATATTCAGACATTGCACAAATGGAAAAATGCATCTAAAAAACATGGAAGATTTGGGGTTGGATATGGTGTATCACGTTCAGTATTTTCAGAAAATACTGGAAAAGTAACCTGGATGTCCTGTCATACAGATTTAAATGAACTCCAAAAAAGTGACCCTTATCGATCTGGTAAATATGCTCAAATTGAAATCGATATGGATACATGTATTCAAGAGAGCAGCATTATTACAACAAAAAATGATGAACTTAATAGAAGAAACGAAAGATTTTGGAACAAGTTTGCCATAGATAAATATGAAACCGGCACAGTTGTTATGACTGAAATGCCAGAAAGTAAATATAAAGAATTAAATGATGAGTTATCGAGCCCTGATCCTGAAAAAAATATTATATTGGGTTGTGCTAGAGATTATGCTAATCTAATTCGGAAGGGATTAATATTAAAATTTAACGGTGAAGCTATTATCCCTTTACCAAGACCAAGTGAACAACACAGTAAAACAAAAAAACGACAAATATGGGAATGTGAGCCAATCGACGATGAATTATGGAGTGGGACTAATATTAATAAAAAAGTTAAAAAATATGTTATAATGGAGGAAGATGAAGAAGGTAATCCGCTTCCTAACACAATGCAAATGTGTTATAAAAATAATAACAGAAGAACAAAAACTGTATCCAATCCAGATAACATCACACTAATAAAAAACAGTTGCGTTATCGAATCAATATTTATGCATGATAAAGTAGGATATTTTGAAGAAAATAAGGATTACTTTGACAATCTAGGAATTGATGTAATGCGTGGAACTGTAATCTCACAATTTCTTCAAGCAATGATTATTGCAGATCTTGTATGTCGAAACGGAAAAATGATATTAATTGACCCTGATACTGAGAGTGATTCGGGTAATACTGATAAATTATGCTGTCGCAATGATGTAATTAATATATTTCATTTAGATTATACAGGTTTGGATAGCGAAGATGCTGATAAATTAGATGATGATTTCGGTATTAATGTTAATAAAGGACAAATTTATAGGAGAAATCTTAATAATGATATTAAATTTATGATAGGGTGTATTAAAAGTCTAATAAATAAAAAGCATTTCTACGATAAAGTAATTATACCCAAAAATAACTTAAAAAAGGCCGAGAAGGCAGCAAAACTAGATGTTCAACAAGAGGAAGAATATGTGACCGACGAGGTTGATACAGATGATGATGAAGATGATGAAGATGATGAAGATGATGATGATGAAGATGATGAAGATGATGAAGATGATGATATGCAATACCATCCTTCGTCTGATACAACTATTGATAATGATATAGTTCAATCTAGCTCACCAACACCTCAGCCTATTATTAACAGAATTCAGGGTCCAGGATGGAGGTACAAGATGAAAAAAAAGGACATTAAAGAAATATTGTTAAATAAAATGAACGATGTCCCTCTCCAAGATTTACAGGTACTGTTAATCTCGATGATATTTGGACATGACGTGAATTATGAGTCAACGTTTGGTAGGCACGATAGTGCAACAATGTGGAAAATATTTATGACACATCCTCTTGAACGATTATATGACATATATTTTAATATAATAAAAGACAAACCAGATGATTCTGAGGTAATCGGTGGTTCGGTTCTAAGTAAATTTATAAGGAAATATAAAATAAATGTATGAAAGATTTACTAAGTTGATACCATTAATAATAAAAAGGTTTATGATAAAAATTCGTTGGAGTTTTGGTTAATTCACTATTAAATCTCACACATACAGCGACTGATTTGTAGCAACATATTTGAGTGTTATATCACCTACTTGACTTAAAACATTTTTTAATGGAACATTACCAATTAAATCGCATATTTTATCCAATTCCCCCACAATAGTATTAATTTTCAATACGGCTTTTACAAATTCTCCCAAAAATATGTCTTTGTCGTATGCCATACCAAGTACTTTTTTACATTCTGTTTCGGTTGTTGCTGCACACCATTCCATCATAATATCGGTCATATCATAATGGAATTTATAATCATCCTCGGTAACCTGTTTAAATTCTCTCAATTCAATATCATAATATTTATTATATGTGTTTTTAAGCTGACCAAGCACGTTTTTTACGTTATCATTTTCACTCATACATACTTCGTTTCGGCATCCTTCCGGTACTCTAATGGTTGTAAATGATGACAATATTGCAACGAGTTCCTGTGGCGATACGTTTTGTAATACACCCGATTCAATAATATCTGCCCACGCGAGACAATTGACTTCTTGGATATGTGTAGCAATTTCGCCGGTTGATGTTAATTTATATTGAGAAGGTAATAGCAGTCCGGTTGGTTCCGATGCAGCACCGGTGTTTACAACATCGATGTCATTTTCTACCATATTAATAAATCCGGTTCGCTTCAGTATATCAAGAACATGTATAATGTCCTGTTCCAATATACTATTGGCTTCGTGGATTTTAACGACATACTCTGTTTTCTCATTTTCCAAATACTTAATTTCCTTATAATAATTATAATTGCTGGAAAAATTTCGTGAACTTTCATCTTCAATCGCTCTAATTTGTCGGTCTATACGAGTTCGTTGTTTTCTCTTATTTGGTGATATTAAATTATACATCATATGTAAGTCGTGATATTTTTTAAGCAAATCCATATCTGCACTCATTGTATGTAAATTGCGAGTTAGAATATCTATTTTTTCGTTAAAATGTCCGTAGGTGCTTTTATTAATTGCTTGCTCCGCCATAATTTCTGCGTGTAACATACTTCTCTCTGTGAATTCATTAAAATTCGTTTCTTTTGTTGAAATAAGACGTAGTAACAAATTAAAGTTTACACTAAATTTAGAACGAAGTGTTTGTGGAATTGAACTGAATAAAGCATTATATTCACATTGATAGGGGACTTCAAACATATTATTAAGATGAATTACATGTCCAATTGTATCCAATCCACGCCGTCCTGCGCGTCCAGCCATTTGGGTATATTCGTTGGAATACAAATTGCGAAATGCTGAACCGTCGAATTTTTTAAGTGATGTGAATATCACCGTTTTTGTTGGCATATTAATTCCAACGGCAAATGTTTCTGTCGCGAATAACAATTTAATATATCCTTTGCTAAATAGTAGTTCTACCATTTCACGCAATACTGGCATTATACCTGAATGGTGAACCGCAATACCTTTTTCCAAAAGTGATGTCATCATTGTGAATTCCGGAAGATTTATATATTCGGCGTAGTTTGGCAATTTTCTTAGAATTTCCGTACACTCCTTTTGAATAATATTGGGAATATGTTCTTCCCCTTCACCAAATAAAGAAGTTTCTATGTTTTTTGCATATTCCTCCGCCTTTTTTCGAGAGAATACAAAACAAATGGCAGGTAGCATATTTTCAGAATGCAATTTGTGTACGACCTTGTTTAATATATAGTTGTTTCGAGTGAAATGGCGATATTTTCTCATATATGAGTCCATTTTTGATACATTGTTAAACGCATTAAATTCCAGGGGTTCGCCTGGTTTTTTAAGTGCAATTATTTTATCATCAATAGAATGTAGTAAATCTGCCTTTTTTGTATCTTTAATCTTCTTATATTGAGACGGATGAACGGAATAATAACTATAATGAGTTAATGGAACAACCCGAATAGATGTTGGTGCTAACCATACAGGTATTTCCTTTATATTCTCAATCCATCCAGCAAAAGTTTCTGCTTTATCAATAGTGGCAGATAGCATAACCATTTGAACTTGTTTCGGTAATTTAATAATTGTTTCTTCCCAGACTTTGCCTCGCCCAGCATCATTAATATAATGGATTTCGTCAAATATTACACACGCTAATTCTGTATTAATATCCATAGAGAAATGCATTGATAATTTATCTTTTTCGATTGTCCCCTTTTCAATCATTTCTTGTTGAAATAATGTATTGCGAAGAATTTCAGTAGTCATAATAAGACAATCGGCTTCTGGATTAAATTTAATATCTCCAGTTAAAATACCAAAACTAATTTCAGGAAATTTCGCACTAAACTCATGGAACTTTTGATTTGATAAACTCTTAATTGGTGATGTATAAATTACCTTTTTTCCATCGCTACAGAATTTTTGAATTGCGTATTCAGCAGGTAGTGTTTTTCCTGAACCAGTATGAGCTGTTATAAGAATATGATTACTTTCTTCTATTGCTTGAATAGCATATTTTTGGAAATTATCAAGTTCAAATGGGTATTTTTCAAATATAGTTTTATAAGGTTCTTTGTCGTTTTTAACAAATGCGGTATTGCACACTTTTACCATTGTGTTGTTTATATACATATTTTAATGGGTTTATATCATTCAATTTTATATTTTATATTATTAATAATTGTCCTACATTTATGTAGTGCGTAATTATGTGTTACTATATATATTTCATTTAACATACTTAAAGACACATCACTATGTATTGTATAATAAAATGGCATCTGACACACCCACAGATACAACTGAACGCTTTACTGGACGCGTTAAATGGTTTAACAGCAGCGCTGGTTACGGATTTATTAAAGTAATTGATGGAGAACGTAATGGAGATGATGTATTTGCACATCACAGCGGAGTTGCTGTTTCCAATGAACAATACAAATATTTGGTACAAGGAGAATATGTATCATTTACATTGAAGGAATCTGATGGCGATAAGCATGAATGGCAAGCATGCGACATTAAAGGTATTGGAGAAGGACCATTGATGTGTGAAACTCGTGCTGAAGTTCGTGCATCACGGACACAACAAGGAGATGTGGATGGAAATACACAACAATGGACAGGGCGAGGACGTGGTGGAGGACGTGGTGGAGGACGTGGTGGAGGACGCGGTGGAGGACGCGGTCAAGACACACGTGGATATAACAATGCACCTCGTGTGTCATTCCGTGGCGGAGGACCTCGTGGCGGAGGAGATGAGTGGATGCTTGTTCGTCGTAATACTCAACAACGCAGATCAAATTACAATTCCAATCCTAATATTGGAGAACAATAAACTATACGATAAATATAATATTTTTATTTAAAAAATATATTATATGTGGAAATTTTAAAAAATAAATTAAATAAGTGATACATATTCAAATACTTATTTTAAGAAATGTTGGTTCATAAAGGATTGTAAATTAAAATAATTAAGTTCGTCGGATGAAGATATACCCAATAATTCAGTTAATTTGTCATCTGGTTTTATAATTCTTTTATTTTGTTTATTTTGTAAATCATGTGCTTTAATATAGGAAATTAAATATTGCGTAACTTCAGTTCGTGCCATTTGTGTTCCATTTGGTTTTTCTAAAAAGGTGCATAAACTATTAGATATCTTAGTAGGTTGTGCAAATCCACTTGGTTTTCGCTTTGTTTTCGTTTTTCTTTTACTTAATTCTTTATTTAAAAGTTTAACCTTTTTCTTTGTAGTTTTCTCTAAATTCCGAATTTGATGTTGGAGTAACGTAATATGTCCTCTAAATAGTGATAATGTATTAATAACTTCTGTAAAATGTTCGTTGAGTTCTCCTAAAGTATTTGTAGGTGAAGTTTTTGTGTTTTCGTTATCCATTTTTATTTACATAAAGTTTATATTATTATTTATTAAACGAAAATAATAATATGGTTAAATGTTGTATAATTTATCGTTTATGTTGTTTGCGCTTGTGTGTTTTGCGTTTTTTATGATTACGTTTGGAACGTTTATGTTTGCTCGTTTTTCGTTTGTTAATACGTCCACCTTTTCTTTTTGAATCCACTCTGGCTATTTGGGTCCTTGCTCTATCGTCAGTGTTTTTACGTCTTTGGAAATTTATGGGTAGTTTTCTGGTTTTAACTTCCCGTCCCATCCCTGATGATTTCTCGATCACCCATATCATGTCCGTCTTCGCCTACCGCAGTATTCATCTCCTATGGATATAGTAGACCAGGTTTATCAGCCCCAGCACCACCTTCGCCTATTACAAAGTCCATTTCATCGTCTTGTGTCTCACCATCTCCAACTCCTACCTCTAGTGATAATGGAAAATTACCCTAAACACCTCAATTCTACTTCGGTGAAAAAGGGGGTTCGGGGGAAATCTCCCCCGGCAAATGGCAAAGTATTTAAAAAAATTGAAATGAAAAAAGGATAATAAAAAAAATCAACAAAAAAAAAATGTACCGAATCGAATCTCAATTTAAAACTCGTTCGGTCTAACAAATATCTTCCAACAACATAAAAAGATGGAAATGGTTGTAGTAGCAGTTTGTGAAGTGTTGAAAAATGTGTGTGTCGAGCACGAGTTAGACGTATATTCGGTATGCGACAAGCACTTGGGTGTTCGAATTTCCATTAATTCTAATGGAAGTATAAAAATACTGGGTATGGGCGATGATGAGCTGGCGCGCAAGAATGGTGTCGAACCTAATGCGCGGATAGTGCGTGACATCCCAGCGTCTGTATCCGAAGACAAGAAAGTAAATGCAGCGGAGCGCTCCGCAGCAAAGGCAACAAAGGCAGCGGAGCGCTCCGCAGCAAAGGCAGCAAAGGCAGCGGAGCGGGAGGCAGCAAAGGCAGCAAAGGCAGCGGAGCGGGAGGCAGCAAAGGCAGCAAAGGCAGCGGAGCGCTCCGCAGCAAAGGCAGCAAAGGCAGCGGAGCGGGAGGCAGCAAAGGCAGCAAAGGCAGCGGAGCGGGAGGCAGCAAAGGCAGCAAAGTCAAAAAAGGGCTCGTCACGTATCTGTGGAAAATGTGGCGAATCCGGACACAATCGTCGGACCTGTCCTGTAACAGAGGATACCAAGTCATGTTCAGGTTTGTTATCCGAGTTCAACACCGATAAATTGTCTGCGGAGGCAGCACCAGTAGCACCAGCGGATGCAGAGGTAGAAGCACCAGCGGATGCAGAGGTAGTAGCACCAGCGGATGCAGAGGTAGAAGCACCAGCGGATGCAGAGGTAGAAGCACCAGCGGATGCAGAGGTAGTAGCACCAGCGGAGGCAGCACCAGTAGCACCAGCGGATGCAGAGGTAGAAGCACCAGCGGATGCAGAGGTAGAAGCAGTAGCACAAGATGCGAAGTCTGAAAAGGACATTGATGACGAACTAATGACCGAACCACCAAGCGATGATGAAAGTGTAATGTTCACACACAATGGTTCAACCTTTATTAAGCGTAAAGTGGACGGACGTCAAACAATATGGGATCCAACTTCAGGCGAACATGTAGGCGATTGGGAAGGGGAATGGGAGTCAGATACAGGAACAATACATCTGGCAGATAGTGACAGCAGTGATGATGAGGATGAATGAATGTATGTGTGTAAACCAGTAAAGTAGGACAAAAATAAACAAAAGAAAACAAAACACCACCCCTAGTATAACACAAAACACCACCCCCCTAGTATAACACAAAAAAACAAAAGGGAAACCTTTTTTTTATATACATAAGTGACTTTATTGGAATATATCTAAAAATTGATAGTTGGTGTATCAAATACTTATATGAGGTGATAGCTTCTCTCTACAAAAAGAATACAGGAGTGTATCATTTATAAAAAAGAATGAACTAATAGATATTTATTATAAATATATGAATGTATAAAATCGCATATATTTATGTGCATAAAAATAAACACCGGTTTCCCATTATGTCACTCATTTCCCAACAACCCTATCTGGTATATAAATAATTCAATTACTTATATGCGATATAATCAATGGGTTACGCTGGTGCGTTAACCAGTATCATTTCCATACATTTGTGCCGAAAACGCGTTTTCCGTATGTTAAAGCTCTCATTCGTTTGCTTTTGGAATATCGGTTTCTATTTACATTTACCTGTTTGTAAGTGATAGGTTGTGTATTGATATTGCATGTGGAAATACTATTTCTGGTAGAATGTAGACCAGGATCAGATAAATATAAGAAGGAGGACATAGATAATGCTTTTGTATGTGGTGGTTGTTCACATTGTAGTAGCGGTTGTAGTAGCGGTTGTTTTGTTTCAGTAGAGCGTCTATTTAGTTCTATTAATTGTTCTACTAATTGTTCAATTAATTGTTTAATTAATATTTGATTTTGTGTATTTGATTGTTTATTTTGTTCTACTAATTGTTCAATTAATTGTTTAATTAATATTTGATTTTGTTTATTTGATTGCTCAATTAAAATCTTATTTTGTGTATTTGATTGTTCAATTAAAATCTTATTTTGTGTATTTGATTGTTCAATTAAAATCTTATTTTGTGTATTTGATTGTTTATTTTGTTCTATTAATTGTTTTAAAAGTATTTCTATAGAATTTTCAGTTATACAGGGTTCATTTATAACAATAGTATTTTGCGGTGTATCAATAATGTCTATTTGATGCGTGTTATGTTCATTAAATGTACAAGTATTTTTATGATTATGCAAACTTTGTCTATGTTTATATGTATTGCCACATTCACAAGTATATATTTTAATATCAGTAGGCGTGTTCCAATTATTATGTTTTTTAGTCACAAGATGTTTTTTAAAATCGCTGATTCGCTTAGCAGTATACTTACATTTGTCACAATATAGATTATCTGGTATTTTCGGAGAGATTTGTAAGTTCATTTCAGTATATTATACTTACATAAAAATCTTCTTTATATAACGAATTTCTGTGTATTTCTTCTCTCTACAAAAAGAATACAGGAGTGTATCATTTATAAAAAAGAATGAACAAATAGATATTTATTATAAATATATGAATGTATAAAATCGCATATATTTATGTGCATAAAAATAAACACCGGTTTCCCATTATGTTGCTCATTCCCCAACAACCCCTTGTTTATATATGTTATTTGTCCCGTTCATCTTGGATTTTTTAATTGTGGTGTATTCAATGATTGTACTGAATAATTTTTTTTTCAATTTAAGTACATCTTCGTC